>Ga0325404_1000717_pt1 | contig 33664 bp, 11 predicted proteins | sample PopdelMetagenome_18_FD_205664 | JGI IMG/M metagenome (GOLD analysis project Ga0325404, IMG submission 205664) | Populus deltoides microbial communities from Bellville, Georgia, United States - Xylem-Control-R1 | ecosystem: Host-associated > Plants > Phyllosphere > Stem > Wood/Secondary xylem...
TTTTTCTTGGGATTAATTTTAGCTTGAGATGGTAACTTTCCTGTCTTGGATTCTATTTTATACACTGAAGAGGCCAACAATGATATTTGGTTTTCCAAATTTTGAATGCTTGCTCTTGTCTCCTGTTGAAAAGTTTGTGTATTAGTGGCCAAGGATTTTACAATATTCTTTAAAGGCATACTTGCACTTGATGATTGTTGATGAGAAAATGTTGATTTGTCTTGAACAACTATTAGGAGGATAGTCCAAGAAATAGCAGATGCAACAGGCTTTAGCTTGTCTAACCTGTCCCAAAACAACTTGTCTAATGAGAGATGTTTGTTTTGAAAGTGTTTTTCATTATTAGAATGTATTACCTCATTAACTCTTCTAAATGAATCAACTTAGACTCGAAATTGCTATGGATTTGCTGTCATTTTTTAGATTAATTCTCGTGCTTCTTCTAGAGTCTTTTCTACGAGTGCTCATCCACTTGCTATGTCAATCATGCTACGATCCATAGGTAACAATCTCTCATAAAAATATTACAGCAATAATTTATAAGAAATTTAATAATGAGGGCAGCTCACTCACAATTGATTGAAACGCTCCCAATATTCGTATAACGTCTAGTCATTATTTTGGCGAATTCCACTAATTTTTTTTGTGATGGCACCTACTCTTAAAGTTGGAAAGATGAATTGTTGTAAGAACATAATTTTTAAAAATTAGGTGGATCAGACATCATAAATGATTTGAAAATAATGCAAAAACTCAAGGTGAATTTCAAGTGACATACTTCCTATGATCATATCTCTTAATCCACAAGTCTGATTTGGGCAAATGGCTTATCAGATCAAAGAACCAACAGTATACTATAACTAGGTATCAAATTCAGATCATAACATTCACTGAAAGACTAGATTTCGACAAGTTAAAGTTACTAACTCATCATCTTTTTTCTAATTCCTTAATCTCACTATTACTTCAAATTCATCTATCAAAAATATATAAAATCACTTTCAATTACTTCCTATCAATGAAAGACTCAATTAGTATAACATTCACTCTTTAAAAGTAAAAAAAAAATAATAATAAATATCATAAAAAATCTAATTCCTAAACATTTCTCAATAACATTAATATGCATGCAAAAACTTAATTGAAGGGAAATGATAGAAAACACATATCTTAAATTGATATAAAATAAATAAATAAAGATTTTGACCCCAGATCAAATCAACTCCTTTATATTCCTCTCCCTTTTTCTGATATAGGCTTTGGTCGTTTGATAAAATAGAATATAAGTTACTAAAGGGTTTAATTTTTTTAATTCTTTATATAATACTAATATACCTGCTATTACTTATAATACCCTTAATTAATAAAAAAATAGTAATAGGAAATCTAATTAATTATATTATTTTATTTATTATTACTTTTTTTTTCTCACACAACCAAATTCCTCGTAACTGTGGTGAATCAGGTTATGTTTTGGTAGTTGAGCTTGTGTAATTTCAAGAAAGCATGATCAACCATGTTATGATCTTCTGCTGCTTTTGTCATGGCTTGTTGATTCAATCAAAGAATTGAGGCATGCCAAGACACCAATTAGAAACCCATCTTTCCAATCCAGATAGCCCTTCTTATTTTTCCTGTAGGCCTGTTTGTTTCTATCTCTGACCAAAGGACAAATAAGTTTTCCTTGCTCGAAGCCCCATTGCCCCCATCTCCTCCACTTTAAATTCCTAGCATTGTTTTCGAAAGCTGATCTTTGTCCTTCCCTTTTTCAATAATTCATCATCTTAGGTCCCTCATGCCCATATCTACTTTTCAGCCCCACGAGGGACATTTGGTTTTTAATCAATTCGAGAAGCTTGAAGACATACAGCTGGACATCATCTCTACCTCCCATTTTCTCATGTAAATCATGACCTGAAATTATTAAAAAAAAAATTCTAAAAGAGAAGGAGTTTTATATTTCATAGAAGAAAATAGTATTTATTGTAATAATTTTTTTTTTTTTTAAGATAAGGATAACTATTATCATCTACAAACTATTTATTTTGCTAGAACTAAAAGTTAAGCAAACTACTATTTCTAACATGGTTTTATAAGAAATACAAGGCTCTTTGTATGCAAGCTAATATATGTATTTCTTGATGAATTAATTTTAAAAAATTAAAATTAAAATAAGAAATTCAATTTCTTTCAAATCCCAAACAAACCATAGCATACAAACTATTTATTGAAAAACAAAATTTTTTAGGAAAAAGTTGTAAAACAATTAAAATATAAAAGTAAACTAAGAATTTCAATAAATTAACTTAAACCATTAATGGGTTAGAAAAATAAGTAAGTTTGCTTAATTGGTGTAGTAAAATTTTAGAAAACATTAAATCAAGAGAGAGATATGCCAACATTGCTTACTTGGTCGATGCTGGCAAGTTGGGTGGTAAGATATGTGAGGATGGGGGCCAAATTCTTCAAGTTGGGTTGTTGTGTTCTTGGCACAAAGAAGAAGAAGAAGAAGAAGAAATAAAGTGAAGGAACTCTTAATTTATTGATGAAATATGGTGATAAAAAAATTCTATCGAAAATTTCGTTTTAAAATATTGATGTGCCATGTCGCTGATGGAATTGTCAGTAAATTTTTTTATTTTTATTCTGTCAAAAATTAATTTCAAAACATATTTTATTAAAAAATTTAATGGAAATCCTCCATCACTATTTTCATTGGAAATTATCAATGAAATTTTTTTTGTCTGCAATTTTGTTGTTATTTGCTAATTTTCAAGTAGTAATATTTAAAACAATTAAATAATATTTGATTAAATTTTCTAATTGTGATTTTAAAAAAATTAAAATGGTTAATAAGGATGATTATATACTAAAATTGCTTTATCAAATATATTTTATTCATAATAAATTGTTTAATTCTACATGTCACGTCTGAAGCAACTGTGCATGCATGTATTGAATAGAGGAACTATTAAGTTTAAAAAATAAAAATAAAAAGTTAAATGAAACAATAATATATATGCACACATTTCAATTAAAAACATCTAAAATAATTAATAATATAGAAAATAAAAAGTTTTGAAATTTAGTTGTGTACAACACAAAATATATACTTTGATTAGTGTTTAGTTTTGAAAAAATATTTTAAAAAATTTGTTATTTTAATTTAAAGAATCTCATAATAAACAACTAATCTCATATGTTATTTTAATTCAATATCAATCACAATTTTCATGAAAGTAATTGCTTTTGCATTTTTGGATCGTGTAGACTAGTTGATATGTTATCATCATATACACCTAGGTAGTAATATAAAGAGATTTTAAATAAATTATAAATTTATCCTTCTATTTTTACAAAATAGATTAAATAGGATCTTTAACTCCAAAATATAATTTAGTCCTTAAATTTTTAAATATATATTTAATTTAATATTTCTGGTATATTTTATATTATTTTAATTTATTTTGTTTTTTAAGAAATAGAAAAGGTAGATTATATGGAAAGATGAAGAGTTTTTTTGAAATAAAATAATATTAGATTAAACATCGTGAGCGTCAGAACTATTCAAGTGACAAATTAATTTGTTTTTAAAACTACAGAGACTATTTAAATTGTTTTATAATTAAATATTGTTTTTATCCTTGTAGCTCGAAGAAAAAAAATCTCGAATCTCTGTTCTTGGGCCAGGCTTTGCATGATTAGGTCCCCATTCTTTGATCTGTGGCCCGAATACGTATTAGGTCAAGGTAATTAGCCTTGGATTGTTTTGTTTTTGCCTGGCGAAGTTGAGAGCAGGCTCGATGTCTTCAAGGTAAAATGGGAGTATTGTATCAAACTCAAACCTAAATTTGGACTGAGCCTGAGGACACCACAATGTCACCCAGCTAACCACCTAATCAATCAAAGAATGAAGGTTATGAAAACACAATTAGGACAAATCGCGACGGGCCTGAATGCTGAGCGTGGGGACCTATTTGTCGTCAAAAGGCCTTCAAGAACCTGGAATCAGTCTTGCAGTGGGACTATCAGTGGAGTCTGGCCGGTAGCAGAGGCAGTGTACCACAGACAAACCATTTTGAGCCTGGTCTTTGGCTCGTTGCCTTTGTCCTTATGCAATCATAACTGAAAGAGTATAGTACCATGTATTTCTTCCTCGACACAATAGACATACAGTGCCTTGTCCCCAACCCTTTGGATTTTATGATCAATACACCATATATTCAAGGTAGACACTACCCAGTTCAGTCCATGTTCTGAGGGCTGATATGCAGGAGTTTCAAATCAGAAATCTACTTGAAGAAAGTCTGTAACTTTCTTTCGCGCATAAACTTACTTTCTCAAATGAAAAGGCAAATAAAATTATTATTTACTTTTGAGTGATGTTCATATAACTCATTGCCCATGATGCTAGCTACACATACACAATATTCGTATACTAAGACAATTATGGCTTCCAAACAATCATGCAAGTGTCTATCATTATATGAAGAGAATGAATTAAGTAAGGTATAGCTGGGTAGCAACATTAGACAAGAATGCTCAAATTTGATTTGATGGGACTTAACTAATTGGCCAACCAACTCTTAATTACATCCAGAAAAAAACAAAAGCCGAAAGGAATTACTGGTATATTCTTGTCATTTGGGCAACCTCCTAATCTGAATACAACTACTTTATTAATTAGTTGTGATATAACCTTTTTAATTGCTATAATCATGAAATTAGTTATAACTTATTCTAAGATTATTAAAACAACTGGATATATATGACTGTTGGTGGAAATTTTGAATGCATGCAAAACTACATATCCGGCCCGTAATCCGGTGCTTCTTTCTGTGATGTTCTTTACTTTTGATAAATTGTTATGGATTGCCATCTTCTTACTCTGAAATTAACAACGAAAGAAACTGTTGTCAATTTCAGTTCCCACTGTTGGCTTGTGTTTTAAATAGCTTCATATAACATTTGATGCCTGTGCTTATTTCTCTATATCTTAGGTTCCTGTGGCCATTATACCATCTTTTAATTTTAACTCGATACAATTAATTGCACGATATTCTTAAAAAAAAAAAATTCTGAACGAGAAAGATCGATGCTTGTTGCTTTTATCTTCATATAATTACCATCTTACATCAATGCATGTATTTGTCAGTGGCCTGTTCAAAGGGTACCAGTGTTACCTTTCTTTAGCCCAGATGACAAAACAGATTCAAAATGCCAAGTTATAGCGCCTGTCATGGGTTAATTTCCATTCTAACCAATGGAAACTGATCACATTTTGATAGTTGACCAGGTCATAAGAGCAGTTCAGCCCATGTAAATACGCAAGGATTAGGCTTTGCATGTAAGAACCAGCAGAAATTTTTTATAAACCATAATTTTCATGTATACCGTTGTATATTTATAAATCATTTGCCTCAACATGAACTAAATTTTTATGAATTCTTACATCTTAAAATCTTTGCTGCTGTCCCCATCACATTAATATAGTATGTTCAGGGTGTTGCACGGGTGTAGTAATTTGGCCATTCTTTGTTATCTTGTCAACTACAACTTTCTCTCCAACATGCTTCAATGATGCAAAATCATCTCACCTCCTTGGCCAAAATAAGCACAGATGAATCGAACAGCTAGCTGTTTAAGCAACACTTCATATGGTAAGATATCATTGTAAGTTACAATAGAGAGGATGTACCTAGTTCCCTTTACTGAACGGCACGCTCAGAACAATATCAGAAGACAATCAAAGTAGAATTTGAAGCAATATATTCTCAAGAACATGCTTAGTACAAGTCATAGTGGAAGTTCCTTCTTTGAATAATTTTATTCTTTGCCTTTTTTTTCCTTTTGGTGAATGAGATATGGATTGTCCATGAGTTTCCTATTTAGTCATGTTCTTGAACAGAGATTGTACTTTTCGATTCCCTTATGGTTGAGGATTCTTTACCTTTGTTTGCGTATTGCGCACAACCAACCATGAACAAGAAAATGAAAAGAAGAAACATCGTCAGTACAAAGAAAAATAGAAGAACTATGCACAATGCAATATTGCTGGCTAGCTCCTCATAATTGAGCTTTAAAAATTTGTGAAAGCACTTCAGGGATTTAGCTCATGATCTTAATGTAGACTGATAAATTAATGCTAGCAAGTAGAGAAGAGGGAAACAAAAGCCTTGATTGATTTAAATATGGTTCTTCTGTACAATATGCCTTGCTACCTATATTAGCAGCTTCTGGGTTTTTCTTCATATATAGTCTTACAAGGGAAAAAGCAAAACAAGAAGTTAAAATAAATAGAACATTTAGAATTTATAGAAAGTAGCTATAGTCTTCCATTGATGTTCCTATTTACCGTTGACTACTTCTGTAGCTTTAGCAAGATTTCTCATTACATCAACCTGAGCTCGAAGAGATACTATGTAGTCTAGGGTTTCTTCAATCAAAGAGATATCATCCATAAATTCCCCTCCAGGCACAAGACTCTTCAATACTTGTGTTCTTCTCATTACCATCCTTTTAGCGATTGATTTAGCAAGAACAACTTGAGGCGCACCTTTTCTTACTCTCTTTATACAGCAACTCCTCTTCAAGATTTTTTTGCATCTAACCCTCTTGTTGTCCATGACCAATCCAATAGACGCCTTCTTTAGCCTCTCACTCTCAGGAGCTAAGAGGTGCTGAACAAGGACTTTACTATCATCCTCTTTTGAAGCATTAGCAATGAGTGCACGACTCCAACAAGTCCTTCCATCTCTAGTAGAAGCTAAAGCAATGTCTGCTGATAGCCTTATTGCCTTCTTTCTCTCCAGGATGCTCATGTTCTGCTTTGCAGAACCAAACACTTGGAGACCCATTATCCATTTCTTGAGAAATTGTTGCTTGAGAACTGAACTAGGAGCACGCATTCTGCAAAGAATAAGGCACAGTACAGGAAGATTGTGATGAGTTCAATTCTCTGATATTTTGAGAGAGATATGTAATGGGAATTGCATCTTTATATTTTCTTCCAACTATTATTCTCAACTAAAGAGAGAATTGCATATCATAGAAATAATAATTTTTTTTGAAAAAAAGCAAATATATTTTCCATCTAAAAAAGAAAGGAAAAATGGGAAAAGATTTAAGGTATTTCCAAAAGAAGATGATGGCATGTTTAAGGTGAATTTATGCAGTTGATGGATCTAGCTACTCATGTCATAGGAACTACATGATATGCAATGTTGAAGCAACAATATATATTATAACATTTTGAAGCATACCTTGATAAAATTAATTCTTGTATAGAACAAGAGCACAGAAAATCATGAGAGGTGAGTGAGACAAGTTGCAGACTGGTGCAGTTCTACAGATCCAAGAAAGTATGTATCAGAATCCTAGAATGATGTTAGAGAGAGAGAGAGAGATAGAGTGAGAAGCGAGAAGAATGTGAAGCCACTCCATTTATTTGCTCAAAAGAAAAGGAGCAGTGGGCCTTGGAGAAAAAGACACAGCACATGCAAGCACATGGTGGTCATGGCCCACCACAAAAACCCTAGAGGTTATAAAAAGAAATTAGCATTTTGATTTATAGAATTATGAGATTAACTTAAAGGCCACCTTAAAGGAAATGAATACAAACAAAACTTAATTAGTTAATGGTTTTGCTTCACGAAACGTGGAAAAATTGAAACATGGGATTTCTTTATCTACCAAATTTGCACCAAGTTGTTGGAATTTTTGTTCTTGAAAAAGATATACAGTAATTTAGACAAGCGAGTTTTTATCTAGTTAAATAGCAACAAGAGTTAAATACAGAAGAAATTACAAGTGAAAATAAAGGAATTAAAATTTTTTAACAAGTATTCCCTCATTATTTTTGTTAGATAATATGACATGTCAACATATGGAATTACTGAATAAATATAATTGTCGCTAATATTCATCAGTAATATTTAAGTTTTAATCTGTCAAATCCCCTCTTCCCCTTCCTTACTTTTTCTTCTTCCTTTTTTCTGCGTAAAACATCTTCCCCCCTTTATTTTGTGACAAATCAAGCTTTCATCATCACAAATTCAACAACCCCAACACTTAGTCTATTAATATCCTTGTTTTAGTTTAATTTTTTTTTTAAGAGATTCATCACACCAAGTAAGCAAACTTATCTGTTTTTTGTTGTAACCCATTTTTTATGTTAAGTTTTTAGCTTTTTTATGTGGTGTATATAGTTTGTTTGTGTGTTTACTTGTTTTATAGTTTTTTTCTATATAAATGGTTGTATGAATGTATGATTTGTACATGTTAAGGTTTGTATAAGATTTTTAAAAATTATATTTACTTGTCATTTGATGAAATTGAGTTTCATTTTGTAATTTAGGTATTTTATAATAAAATAAATAATGGGTTATTTAATAGGTATATTTTATATTTTATCAATTTTATTGTTAAGTTGAAAATTTAGATAAATTTGGAGGAATTTAATTTGTAGATAAAGAGCCAAATGCAGATGCAACTAAGTTTTTTGAACTTTTAAAAGATTTCAACTAACCATTATGGGATAGGTGTACAAGTCATAATAAATTATCAATTATTGCATAAGTATTCACTATCAAGTCAGATCATGAGTTGAGTGAGGTCGGTTATGATAGAATCATTGAATGAGCGAGAAGCATCTTACATTAAGGGAATAAGATGAAAGTGAACTTTTATACTACTAAATTCATGATAAAACCCTTAACCTATGATACAAGAAAATTCACATGTGTCCAGACTTTTGCATGTTGTACTACATTGAAAATATAGATTTGATCGAGTGCAGAACCTGTGTGCATGCTTGGTATAAACCTTAAACTACTAAATTTATGATGAAACCCTTAACCTATGATACAAGAAAATTCACATGTGTCCAGACTTTTGCATGTTGTACTACATTGAAAATATAGATTTGATCGAGTGCAGAACCTGTGTGCATGCTTGGTATAAACCTTAAACTACTAAATTTATGATGAAACCCTTAACCTATGATACAAGAAATTCACATGTGTCCAGACTTTTGCATGTTGTACTACATTGAAAATATAGATTTGATCGAGTGCAGAATCTGTGTGCATGCTTGGTATAAACCTTAAACTAACAAAAGAAAGACTCTTATTACACATAAAAAATTAAGATACTTATCAATTACTCCTAAATTGCAAATGTTATTCATGTCTCAAAATATTGTTTAGCATATGATATCATTACCAGAAAATCGATAATTACAAACGGAAATACCGAGGGAATATTTTTGTCGATAAATTTCCAAGGGATTTTACCGATGGAAATATTTCCTCGGTATATACCGAGGGAATTACAATGGGAAAAAAATTAAAACAAAGCAAAAAAAATGATGACGTGTCATTTTTACCAACGGAATTACCGATAGATTGAAAAATTGTCAGTGATTGTTAGCAGTTTTTGAAAAAAATTTATGAAATTAAAATTTTAAATTAAATATTATAGACAGAATTACCAATGGAATAATTAAAAAATATTAATATTTAATTATCTGTAGGTAATTCCGTCGCTAACGCGCTCCAATAAAAAGCCTGAATCCCCTTATTTCTCAAGAGACAGTCTCATTTCTTATTATTCTTCTTCTTCTTCACTATATGTAAAAAACATCAATATCTATCTCCTTCTCTTCTCTTCTATCCTCATCTTCTTCTCTTCTCTTCCATGCTCAGGTATGTCTTCTTCTTCTTTCTTCTTTTATCCTCTTAGTTTTTTTAATTAATATGCTTAACAAAAAAGATTTCTCTCTCCTTAGCTTCACTTGCAACTATATTAAGGTAAGATTTTTTTTTTCCTTCTTTTTTAATGATTTTCTTCACTATATTTGTTTTTTATTTTATTTTTAATTGTTTTTTTTCTTAATAATTATATAAATGTTGTTGTGAGATTTGTTTTTCATATGAGATCAATTTTTAGTTGATTTATTTATAGTATTTTTAAATTTTTAGCAATTGCAACTTTATTTTTTTCATATGAATTTTTAGTTGAATTTATTTGTTCGTTTTACTTATTTGTTGCAAATTTATTTGAGTTGATTTTCTTATTCTTTTTTCCAAGCATTTTGAGTATATATTATAGAGTGTTGATTTATGTTAATTTAATTATTTTATAATTTTATAAAATGGATTTTTTTAAATGTTTTCAAATAATTACTGACGGAATTACCAATGGTATTTTTCGAGGGATATACCGATAGAATAAAGCGGGTAAATTTTTTTTACATGTCTTTTCTGTTATTAAATCCGCCGGTAATAATATTTTTTATTACCAACGGATTTACCGATGAATAAAAAATTACCGATGAAAGATTCACTGACGGAACATTTCCGTCGGTGATTTTGTTGGTAAATTAATTACTGACGGAATATGTGTCTTACGCCGATGAAAAAATTTCATCGGTAAAACTGTTAAATGTTGTGGTGTATGGTATCATTCACATGATACGGTAGATGGAGTTATGATGCACCTTTTCGATAGTGAAGCTCAAAAGCAGTTTAATAGGGTGCATCATCAGTTTTCAAAGGAACCACATAACATATATCTTATGTTAAGTGCAAACAAATTAAATTCATTTAGGTAATTTGCTGCACTATATTCTTATTGGTTGGTGATACTTACAAGTTACAACTTGCCACCGAAGATGTTTATGAGGCTGAAGTTCATATTCTTATATAAAGTCATCTTAGTCCTAATAGTCCAATTAGGAATATAGATTTTTATCTTTGATCATTGATTGATGAGTTAAATCAATTATGATCATTTAGGACTTTGACGTATAATGTCTTAAGGAAGTAAGATTTCTAGATGTAGGTAATTTTGATGTGGAATATCAATGAGTTATTCTGTGTATGGGATGGTTTTTTCATTGGAGCACGTATGAAAAATTAACATGTACATATTGTTTGGAAAATAACAAGACATTCATCTTAAAAATAATGGTAAAACATTTTTTTCCAACAAAGATTCTTGTCAACCGATCACAAATATAAAAAGAATAGAAAGAACTTCTTTATAGTTATAATTGAAAGAGATGTTGCACTGCCGATAACATTAGATAAAGAATTGTATGATGTGATCTTGCAATATGAGGGCATTATATTTGGTTTTCAATCCGCCAAGTATAAGTTTTATGGTTTTGGTGTGACCCGTAATTTTATAAAAGTATTTTTTGGAAGCTTCCTTATTAGAAGACTAATCTCCTCTGTCATAATCTAAATGTTATACATAAAAAAAAGAACATGTTTGAAAATATTTTTAACACAGTGATGGATGTGAAAAAAAAGACAAAGGACAACATTAAGGCTAGAAAAGATATATTTTTTTTTGTCACCATATGAATATAAAGTTAGTTTATGATAAGGCACGAGTCGCGAAGCCTAAAGTTAGCTTTGCTTTAGACAATAATGCACAGTTACTTGTTTACCGATGACTTAAAACTATATGTTTTCCTAATGGATATGCTTCGAACATATCTAGATTTGTGAATTTAGAGGATGATAGATTGTATGAAATGAAAAGTCATGATTACCACTTGTTTATATAACACTCATTCCACTTGCTGATACCTAACACATGGAGAAGCTTGAAATAAATATCATTTAGACAATTTGCAAACTTGATATGATATTCCCTCCATCTTTCTTTAACTTAATTGAGCATCTACCCCTACATTTACCATTTGAGATAAAAGTTGGAGGCACTATCCAATACACATGCATAGTGCATTCTAATTAAATTTTTATTACACATGCATTCTAATTAGAGAGATTAGAGATTACACATGCATTCTAATTAAATTTTTATTATATTTATTTTTAATTTAAAACATTCATTCAATTCCATACAAATACTTGTTCAGCCTTATAAAAAAAATTAAAATCAATGTGCACATTAAGGCTTCGATAATCGAGGCTTATATTGTTGAAGATAACTCAAAATTTATCTTGTACTATTTTTCGTCTCATTTGAAAACATAAATCAACTATGTTCTACGGTATGATAATGGTAGGGAAGTTCATTTAAATGAGAATTTGTCAATATTTTCCCATCCTAGACGAACTTTATAAAAAAAAGTAGTGAGAGGAAAATACTTAACAAAAATCGATTTCAACATTCACATAATTATATGTTATTTGGTTGCAATAAATTGAAATCTTTTATTCAGTATTAACATGTTGCTATTTTTAAACAATTTTATCTTATACTCTCATATAAACTAATAGATCAAATAATTCCTTGTAGACAACATTACCAAGTCTTACTATCTCAAAATTCACATTAGACTTAATCTTAAATTTTTCAATTATAAGATGAATAATTTACCACGTGGTTTAGAAAATATGTAAGCAGTATTTAATAATTTTAAACTCTTATAATACTTAATTACATTACAACTTTCTCTTTAATTGTTAATGGTTATAATCAAGTATCAGGTTTATCAAATGGGATAAGATGCTAGTGATAGTTTGAATTTACTATGTTTAGATTCTAAAAGAAATGTCAAGTTCTATAATAGGTATTTTATCAATGAATATGTTTTTTTTTTATGAAAAGTATGGTTAGAGTAGAAAGACTTATAGTAGTGGAGTGACCTATAGTAGTGGAGTTTGAAGCTGATTATTATAGAAAGTTAGAAGAGGTAATTGAATTGCAATATCATATAGCGAGCATAATATAGTCTTTTTATTCAAATGTTATTGATATGATACCACCATTAACTGAATCAAGGTAGATCTCCATCATGGTTTGATCAAAATTAATACAAAGGCTAGACTTCATAACGCCAACATTAACAACAAGTTTATTACACATAATCTCTTTCCTTTAAAAAGGATTGTTCTAAGGTTGATTACTTATCTGTAGCGAAAACCAAACCTAGAGGTTATGTCCAAGTTGTTTAAGAAGATAACAATAAAGTAACTATGGGAGACAATGAATTAGCAGGATTTTCCGATATATTTTTTTACACCAAGATAAAATCATAATCGTAAATCAAAAACTTGATGCATGCATATAATTAAATAAATTAATAATCATTTGAACCAATAAATGCATAAAAAAAGTTGTTAACTATAACCAAAGACAAAGCTAAAAATTAAGAGATGAATGTATTTCAAAATATTTGATTTCGCAACACGGGTCATAAATCCAGTTTTATTTAATAACCTTGTTTTTTATATGTAATATTGTATTTAATCAAATGATAATATAAATAAACACGAACATGAAAGCAATTAAATAAAATTTAAGGAAAAAATATTTGTAAGGTTGCACTAAAAGAACACCAACTATATATTATTAGCAATAAAAATGTTATTATCTTATTATCTTAGGCCTAAATTGAGAATTTGAGAGATAGATTTGGATATAGATATTTGGTCTTCAAATATTGGCCAAGGACATGGCTGTATTTAATAATTTTGTTTTTTGAAATCAATTTTTTTATTTAATAAAACTATATTAAAAAAGACTTGAACAAGAAAGCGATTAAGTCAAATTGAAGGGAAAAATAAGTAAAGTTGCTCAATAAAAATGCCTACTAATTTTTAAAAAAATTGTAGCAATCTTATTCATAATTAAACTATGTACAAAATAAAAAATAGTCTATTGAAAATTTCATAAAATTTTGTTTCACTAATTTATTTTAATTAATCACAATTAAAACCAAATATCAGCTAGGTCTAGCATTCTGCACATACACTTAATTAATTAATATATTTTAATTAATTTATATTTAAAGAGAAAAAAGAAAAACTAAAGCTAAAAAAGGATTAAAGCTAAAAAAAAAAAGGGTTGGTGAAGAAGAAGACATACCTGAGCATGGAGGAAAAGAGAAGGAGATGAGAAGAGAAGAAGAGAAAGAAATAGATATTGATGTTTTTTACATGTAGTGAAGAAGAAAAAGAAGAAGAAATGAGTCTGTCTCTTGTGAAATAAGGGGATTCAGACTTTTTATTGGGGTGCATTAGCGACGGATTTATCGACGGATAATTGAATATTAATATTTTTTAATTATTCTGTCGGTAATATTTAATTTAAATTTTTAAATTCATAAAAAGTTTTCAGAAACCACCAACAATTACCGATAATTTTTCAATCCGTCGGTGATTCCATTTATGATATTTAAATGAAAATTTTAAATTAATTGAATTTTTTCAGAAAACCGCCAAATAACATTGACAAATTTTCAATCCGTCGATGATTTTGTCTGTAAAGAACAATAATTAACAGTGCAATTTGAAAGTGAATAGTTTTGGAGCTCTCTGAAAAATACCGACAGAAAATTCCGTCGATGATTCCCTTTATAATTGACATGATGAACAATGTTCACAATTTACCAATGAATTTACCGACAATAATTCCGTCGGTAATTCCGCTGGTAAAAATTTATTTATTTTTTCCTAAAGAGTTGTCTACCCTATTCTTTTCTAAATAAAGTTACATGACGAATTGTCTACAATGGCAGACATTGCATCATTTGTTTACCGATAATTCGATCACCATAGTGGTGGAAGAAAAATTATGGGCTATTGTTTTTGTTTAAAAATTTTTTGTTAGCCTATTTTCACCTAAAACAACCTAATGAACACCCTTAGAACATAGAAAAAAAAATATCAACCCAAAACACCTCCAAACAATTAAAAAAAAAAAGAAAATCAAATTAGTAAATAATTTCTTCTCTCAACCTAATCAACTTTTTAAGGAAAGATAAAGGTTCAAAACCCCTTAATAGAAACCCATCCAACCCCAATAAATAGAACATGATGATACTAAGATTGACCTTTTTTATCATTGAAATGTAGTCAATCGCTGACTTTCTTTTATCTTTCACTATAATTTAATGACTCTCTCTTTTATCTCATATTTAAGGACTAAAAAACAATCAAAATAAATTTTTAGACCACGACTAAGATTTCAAAAACTATAGAGATTGAAAAGAAGAAAGAAGAAAATAGGTGGACAATAAAGTATTTTGTTCATGTGAATTTAAAATTGGCTATAAGATTTATCATTGTTTTACACTTTGGTCATTGTTTTTAGAATTTTTCTTTCCTTTTTAAATTTTTAGAGATTGGTTATTAATTTAGCTATAGAAGACTGCAATTGGAAAAAAAAATAGGAATTAAATTGAAAAAAAAATGGTGGTACTGTTGATGGCTATATGATTTACCTAGTTGTTTTATTATACTTGTAATTCCATGATGACAGGTGAGACCAAAATGGGTAGAATTCTTTTTATTTTTTACACATCATCAAGAGGATTTAGGTTTTAACAGGATAAATAAAAAAATCAAGGAAAAAATTAAAAAAATTAACGAAAAGAAGAAAAGAAAGAAAAGAAAGAAGTTAGGGGAACAACTTAACTGTTCATACCAACAATGTCTGTCACCTCAAATCTTTTAGCTATTTTGTTAATTATTTCTGCACTTGCATTTGAATTTGTATCCGAACGAGTACTGTTCTTTATAATTAGCATTCAGAAATAAAAAGGAGAAGCACGGGAAAGAAGTTTAAATTTAGCTGCCGATGGCAAGATGTAGAAAAATCATACTAATTAAGATAATGTTCTTTTTATTTCTGAAATACCATCTTCGTTATAGAATTCACGGGCTTAGCTTAGCAAATAAATATTTATTTGAGTCATTAAATACAAACAATTTCATATATATTTTCATTATCGATGTTCCTTTCTAAGGATATACAAGAGAAGGACAACAAAGACTAGCACCCAAAAAGACTACACCATGAGCATATGCTTGAGTAGCATCCTTTAAATCAAGAAATCACCACAATTATTTCCTTCGTGAAAAATAATTATATATTATTTATGGCTCACCTGCTTCAAATTTAAAATTAAGATTGGATTGTTTAATAGACAGAAAAGAAACAAGTCATTAAATATCATGTCGTTGTTTTCGTTAATATTTACCGATAAAAAAAGTTCTTTCGATGAATATAGAGAAAATTACAAGTGAAATTCAAAAAATAAAAAAAAAAACAAAAAGTGGGCTTCAAATTTAAAATCAAGATTGGATTAATGTTTAATAGACAGAAAAGAAAACTTAAAAAAACTGAGTTTTGTTGTTGTTGCTGTGTGTGTTTTTACTGTATATATTACCTTCAATGGTGAATTTTGTATGCATTGACATGTTTAAACTTCGGCTTAGTAATATTTGGTATATATAGAGAGGTAAGAGTAAATTCGGTATAGCAAACGATATGTAAATGCACGAGGAACGAAAACGAAGAATGATTCCTCGTAATGATTTAAGGATTGGAAATTCAATCTCAGAGACGTTGTTTCAAGGTCTCAGCTTAAGTCTTGGCGACCTGGACTATTCACTAGTATATATTTCTTATCATCAATTTTGAATTTATTCTCTTACGTGATAGTTATACATACATACATCACTACAATAATTATTAAATACAAATAGAAATACCAACAAAAAAAATACCATCAATAAATTATAATGTAATTTACTGATGAAATATCATGTCGTTGTTTTTGTCAATATTCACCGACAAAAAAAGCTTTTTTGGTTAATATAAAAAGAATTACAAGTGGAATTTAAAGAATAAAAAAAAATTAGACATGCATTTGCTTGTTAATTCTATCGGCAAATATGACGTGTTAATTTTACTAATGGAATTACAAATGAAAAATTACAGTCGGTAATTTTCATCGGGGAATCCATCGGTAATATTAAGTTATAACCTGTCATATAATCCCCTTTCTCCCCCTCCGTTATTTCTTTTTATTCTTCTTCCTTTTTTTATGTAGAAAACAACACCCTTCCCCTCCTTATTTTTTCATAAATCATGCTCTCATCATCACAAATTCAGCTACCCTAACACGTAGTCTGTCAGTATCCTTGTGCTAATTCAACTTTTTTTGAAGATATGTCACATTAAGTAAGCAAACCTATTTATTTTTTTAATTAAAACCCACCTTTTATGTTTTTTTTTTTTTTTGCATTTTTGTGTAGTATATGTGGTTTGTCTGTTTACTTGTTTTATAACTTTTTCCTATAGAAATTTGCTGTATGAACATATAATTTGTACATGTTATGATTTATTTGAGATTTTAAAAAATTATATTTTTTGTCATTTGATGAAATTGAGTTTAATTTTGTAACTTAAGTGTTTTATAATGAAATAAATAATGGGTTATTTAATAGTTATGTTTTGTATTTTGTCAATTTTATTGTTAAGTTGAAGATTTTGATAAATTTAGAGGAATTTGAATATTTAGAGAAAAATAATAATGATTAAAGGATACTATTAAAATAGATTGAATAAGTTTGACTTCAATCAATGATAGCTAATTAGTTGCGTAACGATAATATATTCAGTTCACATTATTAATTAATGCATGCTGTCATCAATATTCCATAAAGATTTCATATAAGCAATGGATGATCATTCTTGGATGTATTGAGTTTCACCTGAAAGGTTGTGCAGGAAAGATTATTGTAAAAGGTTGAGGGTTTTATTAATTATGCTCTATCTAATTTGAAAAATATTAGTGGAGACAGTATTAAATGTTCATGTAAGAAGTGTAAAAATAAAAAATTTCTCAATTCAGATGTTGTTACGATATATCTTCTACAAAAAGAGTTCATAGAAAAATACTTGTGTTGGTTTGCACATGGAGAACCTTATGTTCCTTATGAGACCATGGTAGAAAGGACAATTGGGTTAACTTGTAGTTCTAGTAACATTCATGGAGTTGTAAATAATAATAGTAATTATTATAGGAGTATGGTTGTGGATGCAATGAGAATTTTTCAATATTTTTCCATCCTGAAAGACCTTTATAAAAAAAAAAACAGTGAAGAAAATATACTTGAAAAAAATCGAATTCTGATATTCACATAATTATATGCTAATTAAAAACAAACAAAGAAATATGCAAGAGATAAAGTTCTTATAAGGTAAGAAGGCGTGGTTACATGAAGGGATTTCAAACCTTCATATGCTTGGAAGGTATCTGGGATGCTTATATCTAGCACATGATGTCTGAGCGTTTCTTGAGGCGGTCGCAATTCAGTTCAAAGAGCCAGACCAAAGAGATTTATAGTTCCATGACCACGCATACCAACGGATCCATTTTAATCATTTCACATGCGAAGCAAATGGTAAGATTCTGTTTTATATGATAATCTTTTTTAAAAAAAAATTGTTGTATTGTATGAAAATATTTAACTAACATAGTTTCATTTTGCAGGTTACAATGCTTGGGCATGATCCAAGACCAAGAAAGCATTTTGTTGAAATCCACATATGGAAGGAGGACAAATAGAAAGGGGTGTATAACTTGTGGATAGTCGAGCCTAGAAGTTCATAGTAAGTTAGATTTCAATATTTTTTAAGTTATTATTTTTTTATATTTGCTAACTTATTTTTTTCAGAAAACATATAACACCCGATTGCACGAGAGATACGGGGACGATCCTTTGACCCATTCAAAACTCGATAGGAATTTGTGGTTCGAGGCTAGATTTATCGGTGAATCCAATAGAAATCAGGTTTACATTATCTTCAACACTACGACCGATAATATATAGATAGACTGTAGTGTCTCGACCATTAAGACCTTGTAGTCGAGATTGAGCCAACAATCACCGATTGTCCAGGCGATTCTACGATAATAGATTCAAGATGAGATGACCCAACTTAGTGCTGAGACAACCCAACTTAACTTGGGGCTGAGATGACCCAACTGAGGGATAATTTGAATGTCATCGAGCAGTTGTTAGCAACTCTCATTGGTACATGTGCTCCCCCTCATCGGACTCTTAGTTCCAGCAAAGATCCATCTTCATCTTCTCCTATAGCTTTTGTCCACTGAATAGATAGATTGTAGTTAATAATATTTTTTAATTGAATTGTTCTTTTTATTTTTTTGAAATAATTACATATAATACCGATAAAATTACTAATGAAATTTGAAAAACCATATTATAATTACCAATAGACTAAGTCCTTCAAAGAATTCTATAGAGTTGGAAAACAATTACAAAATCTACCACTATTAGAAGTGATTCTCTGACGGATTAATTCTATCAGTAATATGCATATAATAACATATATGTTTACCAACATTTTATTCTATCAATAATATATCATAATTACTAATGAATTTATCGAGAGAATTAATGCAAGTAATTTTTTTTTGGCGTGTTAATTTCATTAGTGATTATATTACTGATTGAATGATTAATAGGATAGAAATCATCGACATGTTTTCTGACGGCATGTTTTCATCCGTTATTTCATCGGTAATTTTATTTCCAATGGATCCAATGTTTAAATACCAACAAAATATTCCATTAGTGATTTGGTAGTGCATATTAGTTTTTTTAAAAAAAAAATTATTGATATTTATATATACATATATTTTTGTTTCTTTTTAATTTATGTAATGGACTAATTAAGAAATAGTGTCTCCTCAAGTTAAAATTGTATTCTCATAAATGGTAGTTATACACTTGTATTTCTGGGATTTTTAATTTATTTTCCTTACTTACCACATGCAAATACTTTATGCTGAATTACACAAAAAAAAAAAAACATTTTTCTATTGTCATTCGCTGTTTAAAACATTCCTAATTATGCATAAAAAAATAATTTTGCAATGAACATTCTCTAGATATTTAAAAGTGTGGTTGTGATAACTTTTTTAAGTGGTTTTCATTCAGAAAATATGTCAATAATATTTTTTATCTTTTAAAAATTATTTTTGAGATCAGTATATCAAAATAATTTAAAAACATCAAAAATATATTAATTTAAAATAAAAAAAATCAAATTTTTTCAAAAATAATTTTTAAACACAGTGCCAAACGCCCATTTCAAACTTTTTCTATAGGGCTATTCTAGCTAGTATTTCCACGACAGCATAATGGGTAAGGTCCATTTTAATGCTATGCAATATAAAATAAATCGTGGAATTTCAATAATATGAGAAAAATATATTTTTTAGTAAGATAAAATCAATTATTGTCATTAATATTATTGTTGCAAATCCAATATTTGGTTTTCGGGTTCCATGCCTTCGCCACCCCCATTCGGAGGATGTTGATTTGGAGAGAGAGAGAATTGGCAGGATCCGGAAAACATGGTAATGCTGAGAGGGGGGCAGGGACCCACATAAGAGAAATTTTAGGGCATGAAGTTGGGCTTTGGGCAGAGAAAAGAAATCTCTCACATGGTCTCCACATGGGGTTTTTAAAAGGATGGCCTCGTGTAGGCTCTCTCAAAGATCTTCTTCAATTATTAAATATATACATTTTTCAATTATTAAATATATACATATTCATATCTTCTGCTTTATATATATATAATGCCGCTATTGGCAAATAGCTATATACCTATTGAATCATTAATAGACGTAGATTGTATAGATTCTTTTCATTATTTCGTTTAAATTTAATGTCATAACTGGTATTAGTCTTTTAGAATATGTTTTTTTGGTGTGAAATATTTTACATAAGAATATATTTTAGATTTTCCATTGTTTGTTTTTGAAAAATATCTTATAGAAAAAAAATTCATGTTTTTTCCAGTAAAATATTTTAAAAAAAACTGATCAATAAAATATATTTTACAATTAACATTCAAATATAATTTATTTACTAGAAAATATTTTCAATGCATGAAATTTTATAAAATATTTTACTAACGGTAATTCACTTAAAATATCATCCAAATATTAATTTTAATCACCATGTATATTCATCTTACCACAATTACCATTACTTTGACAACTTCACTAGTATTTCCACAATCACTACCATCATCTCACCGCCACCTCTCAAAATAGACATAAAATAGACATAAAATGTGGGTGATATATTCGTGCTCCCATGGAAAATAAATAAAGCATATAAATTAATATTGGGTGGGACCTGAAATGGAAAAATGGTTGCCTTATCATTGGATTAGAGAAGAAAATCAGGAGACTCAAGAGGCGCATGCGTTTAGCCTTTGCCTTTGTTCCCCTGAAGTCCATCACTGTGTCTTTCAATCAAACAGCTCTTTATCTTTCCTTCTCTTTCTCTTTAAGACAAACACTCACAGTTGTTAGAAGTGAATGTGTAGCTTAGCTTAAGTTGTGGGATTTCTATGCCAGTGGGCCTCATTGTCAAGAAACAAAAACCACTACCGTTCCTACTTTTAGATCCTATTGATGAACAATACATTCATACGTACAGCTTGTGTATGATTTTGATGAACAATACACTCACTTACTGATGAACAATAACTTCAAAATGATTTCTACGTGGTTTTTTTTTGTTTCCAACTGCACGAAAATGTTGTATTTGATTGTTTTGTTATGAATCTTAATGATTGCTAATAATAGCAATTAATTAATCCAAGCATGAGTTAAGAGCTGACTAATCCAAATTTGACTAATTAATTTGTAGAACACCAACGCCAAAAACTCCCATGTATAATATTTAAACGTGCTACTGTTTTTTGGAGAGGAATTATCAAAGATGAAATAAAAAATAAATCTAAATCATGCCTCCCATATCTATATGTGTATGCAATAAAAGTAGTTTGCATGCATGGGCAAAGAGGGACCATGCAAATTATGTCAAGATTTAATTGAAAATGTTTGATAATGATAAAGGGAAGTGGTCCAAGCAGATGAGCGGAGGAGGGATCAGCCCCCGTGAGTCACGGCTATCCTTTCAATTGACCTCCTGTGAGTGCCACTTCACCCAGTAATCAGCATTTTCTCTCCCTATCCGAAAGAAGATGTTTTTTTGTTTTTCACATATATATATATATACCTTTTTCTCTTTTGTAACAGTAAACATGAATTTCGATCTGATAAGTGGGTCCACTTTTCCTTGTACCTTGCACTTCCTACGAAGCTAGCTTGTTCAAGGAAATTGACCAACATCAGGGTGATGTTGAGCAATCTCTCTTCTTTCTTTTGTTCTTTTTAAGGATAGATAACTGACCCCCCCTCCGCTCCCAAGCTCCCACTGTGCTTGTATTTGTTTCAAGATTTCAAGGTTTATTTATTTTTATTACAGATTAATGAGAGATTTCTGGAAGGAAGAGGATACTAATTAAACGAGCTAGGTGAGCTAATTAAAGTTTATTGATTCATGATTTAAAATTGGGAGATTTTTAGCTGTATATTGATTGCTTCGACTGCATTCTTTTCTTACGGTAGGAAGGGGGGGAAAAAAGAACACGGGAGAAGAAAAATAAAAATAAAAATAATCCACGCTCGGTGGCAGCTTGTGGAAATTGTGGGAATGAGGGCGTCTGATATGAGAAGCAAAGCATTTAAAGTGGCGGTAATCGTGCACGCAAGCACACGAGGCAGCATACACATGGAGCACACATGGATGGGACCCACTGTTTCCAAACATAGGCTTACAGCCCTACAAGAATCAATGATGGAGGAGTAACCCTTCTTTTTCATTGGCTCAAAAGCATACTGTTAGCCCCTTGTGGTCAAACCCTCCAAACTGCAGAGCCTTGTGATAGGGTTTCTGTGAATATGCATTCACAGACTCTTTTTATTTATTTATTTAGTTTAACAATAGTGTAAATTGGGTTGTAATTTAAAAAGGGATCAAGCCCAGGTTTACAAGCATTGAGGACTTGCAAGTTCTCAAAGGGTCCAAGGTAAATTCATTAATAACCCAACCAACCCGACCCATATTCTGGTTGTGCTGCAAAGTTGAGTGGGAAATGGATCTTTTTTATGTTAGCTTCTACTAGAATGTATACAATAAAATGAATGTTTTTTTTTTATTTTGTTTAGTTGATGAGAGATAACAGAAAACAAAATGTAAAAATATTCGTTTTAACTTTATATATATCTATTATCATTTTAGCTTGTAAGAGCATTAATTTCTTTTTTTCTACCGAGTTTGAAATGGTAATTTCTCTACTCTTCTAAATCATTTTAAAAAAGAATTTGTAATCATCATAAAAAAATTATTACTAAGAAAATATAACTAAATTATGATTTGTTCCGTCATGAAATCATTTCTTCAGATATATTTAATAATATAATAAATAATTAAGCCAATAATGTATTAAATAAAATATTTATACTAATACGAAGTTCAAATCTAATTGTGGTGTTGGAAATATAATGAATAATTTCATCACAAATACTTGTTTTTTTTTTGTTATCATTCAATTCCTACCTTTTCATCATTAAATTTGATTTTTTTAGAACATGATAAATTTTCATTTCTCTATATTATGTGTGTTTTATTTATTATATTAATGTTTTTAATACAAATATTCTTTTTTAATACAAATTAATTAAAATGAATGGTTTAGAAAATAATTATAAATATTTAAAAGATATTTGTAGAAAGAAACAATTTTATTTTGTCTTTGTTTCTAGCCCCCTTTGTCCTCCTTCTTAGATGAAAAAAAAAAAAAACTAAAAATTGCTTTTGAGATAAAGACAAAAATACTAATGATAAAGAGCAAACGTTACTTATATAATTACTAATTAATGATTTAGCCCTGCGTTGCTTTGTATCTTGTATCTTGTTATTTTTATCCCTAATATTTTTTATTGCAAATTGTTCCTTATTTTGGAGGCTTTTTGTACTTGTATTTTCTTAAGAAAAAAAATACAATCTAGTAATTATAGTAAAATCATTTTGCAATCAAGTCTCGACGTCATGAACACTTTTGATCACGGAATGGTTGATTAATTAACTTACATGATGGTGGCGGTTGTTCTCTTGATAGACTATTATTCAAATATTTTTTCTTGATTATTATATCTATTGGTATGTAAGATCGATTAAAAGTTCAGATAAATCTTTAGAAAATTATATACGATAAGGAATGGGAAAAAAAAACAAGAAAAATAAGGAAGATTTGGAAGAAAATTTTGTCTTTTTATTATGGGTTTTTATATTGAATTCAACACATTTCTACTACGTTAGAAGTATTAGAAAACTAGAACATGAAAAATTCATAATTGAAAAGGAACATCTCTTTATATGGTTATGAAATATAATAGATCTTTTTCTAGTACTGGGTTCTAATACATTCATATGAGTTAATAATAAATGGAGAACATAGCTAACTTGTGTCGCATGAGACATATCGATGAACTAAATGTAAAAATAATCAAATTAGAAAAACAAATTGTCATGTAGTTTTATGATAGATAAGAAACACTAATTATTCTTTAAATGTTCTAGGTAAGGAGCTGATTATGTAATAAAAAATATCAATCACCTTATATATATCCTTTCTAAGATAAGTTGTTTCATATTTGTTTTGATAATAAAGGTACCTATTGTATAGAGTTTTCCTAAACTAGCATATTCTTAATTCTTTTTAAGTATTTAATAATGTTTTTAACTATCTTCCAGTAACTCTCACCTAGATCAAATTGGTATTTCCCGTTATGCTCAAAACATAAGATACATTTGATCTTGTACATAATTAACATCATATACATAGTGGATTCTAGAGTCCAAGCATATGGAATCTTTTTCATCCCATTTCTCTCAATTTTTATCTTATGACACATATTCCTTTTCATCTCATTTCTTTCAATTTGTGTTTTAGAACATATATCTTTGGAGAGACGTATTCCTTGCAAAATAGGTAAGGAGTTTCATTTCGCAAAGCAATGAAAAAGGCTATTGAATTAACTGAGCAGAGCAATACAAAAGGAATTCAAGTACAAATTGCAGGGCGTCTTGATGGAAAAGAAATTGCACGCGCTGAATGGGTTAGAGAGGGCAGGGTTCCTCTACAAACTCTTCGAGCTATAATAAATTATTGTTCTTATACAGTTAGAACTATTTATGGGGTCTTAGGTATAAAAATTTGGATATTTGTAGGCGAGGAATAGTAAACCCTTACTTAACTTGTCTTTACATTCTATTCATTGATAGAACAAAAAATGACAAATTCTTTCATTCTTTTTTTTGCCTTTGTCATTTGATCCAATAGCCTTCCGTTAGATAGAAACAGATTTGATAAATATTGATAACTCTCGGATAGAGTATCAGAACAGAAAAATCCATTAGATAATGAACTCTTGGTTCTATGCCATCTCTGGCGATGAATCAACAATTCGAAGTGCTTTTCTTGCGTATTCTTGATAAACCAGCGTTTATATATAGATGTAGGAGGATCTGTTTGGGAAGTAAGAAGCCCCTTTGACATCTCTCCCTTTGATCGTGAAATATCGATTGCTTGTTGAATCCTGTGAATTGCGTGAAAATAAGATACTCCAAATTCGGGAATTCTTCCATGCTAAATCGTCTTAGCATCTTGTCTATGTACGTGGATGGAGACAATCCAAGCAATCTTCTATATTTATCTCTATAGATCTTTATTTCTAATATATAGGTTGCTTTTCTCATATTCTTTATAGAGAAATTCTTGAACAACCAGATCTTTACTAATTAGAGTAAAAGAATGTCATTTTTTTTATCAATAATATGTCATCTACATATAATATTAAAAAAATGACTCTACTCCCACTAACATTTTTATAAACATAAGGTTCATCTATATTTTTATGAAACCAAATTATTTGATTATCTCATAAAAATGGATGTTTTAACTCCTTGAAGCTTGTTTGTCCATATATAGATTTCTGTATCTTACATACTTTATTAGTAAATTTATTTAATTAAAAACCTTCAAGTTGTGTCATATACATATCTTTATGAAGATTTCCATTTAGAAATGCAGTTTTTAAATCTATTTGCTAAATCTCATAATCATGGTGTGCAACTATAGCAAACAAAATTCTTATGGATTTTAACATGGCTATCGGTGCGAAGGTTTCATCAAAGTCAAACCCTTGTCTTTGTCTATAACATTTGGCAAATAGCCTAGCTTTGAATGTTTATACATTCCATCTATGTTATTCTTTCTCTTAAAGATCTTTTTGCATCCAATAGGTTTTATCCCTTTAGGTGGATTAACCAAAGTTCATACCTAGTTGGTGTACATGGAATCCATTTCAGATTTCATGACTTCAAGCAATTTCTTATAATCAATATTAGATATTACTTCCATATAGTTGGTAAGCTTATCAAGTATGAGTAACTCATCATCATCAGCTTCCATGAAAAGTTGATATCTTAATGGTGCATGACGTGTCCTACTAGATCTATAGAGTTCTTATGTTTCTTGAGTTTCAGACTGAACATCAAATGTTATATCCATTTAGATGTCAGTTTGTGGTTCTTAAACTTTATTAAGTTTTATTTTTCTCTCACTACTCCTTTCAAGAACAAATTTTTTTCTCTAGAAAACTAGCATATTTTGAGACAAACACCTTTAACTCAACAGGATGGTAGAAATAATATCCAACATATTTTTTTTGGATATCCTATAAACTTACAATTATCTGAATTAGCTCCTAACTTTTCATATATTATAAGCTTCACATAAACGTTACATCCTTAAATCTTTAAGTACAATAAGTTTGATCTTTTACAATTTCATATCTTATATAGAGTCTTATCAACAAATATTGATGGAACTTTATTTAAAAGGTAAGCAATAGTTTGCAGGACATATCCCTAGAAAGAACATGGAAGGTTTGTATAGCTCATCATATATCGTACCATATCCAATAGGGTACAATTTCTCATTTCAGAAACTCCATAAAGTTGTGTTGTTCTAGGAGGTTTCCATTGTAATAAAATCCTATTATTTTTTAGATAATCTTGAAATATATGGCTTGAGTATTCTTCACCTCGATCTGATTGAAATATTTTGAGACTCTTTCCAGTTTGTTTCTCAATTTTATTTCTAAGTTCTCTGAACCTTTTAAATGATTCAAACTTGTGTTTTATTAAATATACATAACCACATCTATAATGGTCATCAATAAATATAATGAAATAAGTATATTTACCTATGAAATGAATCATCATTGATCCATATACATCTATATATATCAGACCTAACAATTCTTTAGACCTTTCTTTATTTTCAGTAAAGGGTGTTCTATTCATCTTACCTAATAAACAAGCTTCACAAGTTTCATACGATTCATAATTAAAAGCATCAAAATATATTTCTTTATGTATCTTAGCGATTCTTGTTTCATTAATATGACCTAGTCTACAATGCCATAAATATGAAGGTTATTAATTATCTAATCTATTCTTCTTATAGTTTATATGTAACATGGAAATTTTAAAATCAAGTATATACAAACTATTTGTATAATCACCAAATCTAAAAATAAAAACACTATTATTATAAAAATAAAAACTTTTGCTTCAATAATAAATTTAAATTCATTCAAAGCTAAGAAATAAATGGATATAATTAATGTTTCTAGAAAGTACTGGAACAAAATAACAATTATTAAGTTATAGTATAAACCCATTTGGAAAAGTAAAATAATAAGTTCTTACAATTAATGCAATAACCCTTGCTTCATTTCCAACTCATAAGTTCACTTTGCCTATATTTAATCTTCTACTTTTCTTTAGTTCATGCATATTATTGCAATTGAAACCATATATGGTATTCAATACCCAAGAACTACTATTTAAAGTAGAAAGATAGTTTTAATCATAAACATACTTGCAATAGAAACCTTAATAAGTTTCTTTCCCTTCATACTTGCTAGATATTCCTTGTAATTCCTTCTCTAATGGTCATCCTTGCTACAATGATGACAAATACATTTATACCTCTTGATGCCTCTAGTGGCCTTCTTTGCCTTAGAGATAGAACCTTATTCTTCTTGTTCTTCTTCTTAGAAATACTAGAAAATTAAACAAGGAGAACATGACCTTTTTCCTTCTTAAAGGCCGTTTCAACAGTTTTAAGTATATTAAACAATTCAGGCAATGTACTATCCAATTTATTTATGTGATAGTTCATAATGAATTGTGAAAAGCTTTAGGGTAATGATTGCAAAACTAAGTCAACATTTAACTCGTGGTCCATGATAAAACCCATTTGGCATAATTTATTAATATAACCAATCATTTTCAAAACATAAGTGTTCAATGAGGAACCTATCATCTTCAATGGGAAAATTCTTTAGAGGTCTCATACCTCTCGGTAGTATTGGTTGTATTAAACAACTCTTTCAGATGCATAATCATAGTATGAGCATCCATATTTTCATCATGCCTTTGAAGTCTAGGTGTCATGCTGACTAACATCGTATATACAGTCTGCTCATCGTCATCAATATAATGTTGATATGTATTCCTAACTTCTCTATCAACATCCTCATCAAGGGCAATAGGAATTTGATTTTCAAGAACATATAACCTTCTTTCTTACTTGAGAATGATTCTCACATTACAGTATCATTCTAAGAAGTTTGGTCCAATCAATTTGTTAGCATCAAGTATGTTGCGCAAGGACATGTTACTATTCATTTTAATCTATCAACCTATTTATGTAAAGATAGCGAGTATTAGCTTAATGCATATAAATTTAAAACCAAATTTAAATAAGGTCTTTAATCTTAAATTGATATCCTATTATTTTCTTTCAAATTAATAGCCTTCACTATTAATTTATGAATCTTGCTTAAATCTCAAAGTGGGTTAGGATTCTATTTAATTTATATGGCCTTACGTAACTCAACAAATCAAAATAAATTAAATTAAGTTAGATAGATAACATAACTTATCAATCACGTCTTTATATGACTCTTATATCAGTTAGGTGACAACGTTTTGTCTAAACATATCATATATGTTTCACCTAAATATTGTCTCTAATCTTATATGATCATAAGTAACTCATCCAAATTATATAATTTAGTCAAGTAGTACCTAATTTTATAGCATTAAACTTATTCGATTATCGGTAACATTGAGTAGTTCAACAAGTTATCCATGAATAGAACTTTAGTTTTAAACATATAATATCGGAAGGCAATAAATCATGTTTTCAACATGTACTTAATATATTAATGAGGGGTTTATTATCACTTTTAATTAGGTCAAATTTCATGGTATAATTGATATATCATACATAAAAATTATATATTAATATACACCCCTAGCATGCCATTCTAATTGGATGGATATTTATATATCTAAACTAATTCCCTCAAGCCATCGAAGGGAATTAGGTGGTCAAAACCTAGGTAGCTTCTACAAATCTCCACAAGTCCTTTGTGAGCATCATGGTTGTATCTTGCACCCATCGTTTTTTCTTTGTCTTGGATTACAAATTGATTTTTCTATCTAAATTCCTACATTTCTAAATTACATAATATTTATATAATTAATTAAGAAACCTCGAATTAGATTCAAGAGAAATTAGATGAGAAAATATTTTTACAACCCCAAAAGAAAAGAGATGTGAAAAAATAAATTAATTTTTTTTACCTTTAATTAGAAAAACATGTGGTCATGATCAAAGAATAATACCCCCTATATAAGATAACTTAGTGATCTCAAGTTTAAGGATCACTTACACAACTTTCACAAGAGCCTTTCCATAGACATAGGTGATGTCTCCATATAAAATTCTCTTACGAGTTAGTTCAGTGCACATGTTATCTAACAAACACCTACATATTAATTTCAGGTATTTCTCATATCTCAGTTTATGAGAGTAACTATTTCCTTTCATAAAGAAATAAACATAATACGCACCAGTTTCAACATCCTTTACTAGAAAAAAAATTAAAGGTATAAAGAATTATTAGGTCTAATACATACAAATGTATACAGGCCAACGATGATTTGTTCCATGAATGAATATATTTATTTCATTATAATTATTGTTGACCATTTTATATATGGTTATCTGTATCTAATAAAAAAAAAGTTTGAGTAATTTGAAAGGTTTAAAGAATTCAGAAATGAAGTTGAAAAACAAATTAGAAAGATATCAAAATACTTTGATTGGATGGAAGTTGTGAATGCTTTAGCTAAATATTTCAAGAAATTGACACCAGCTCCCACATGCTTATGTAAATGCTGATATTATAAGTTAAGATTAAGAAATGAAGTTGAAAAACAAACTAGAAAGATATTATAAGTCTAATGAATGTCTCACATCTCTAATAGTAAGCTTTACTGATATTGAGTTGACTTTTTCTACTTTTCTTATTGATGAAATCCTAAAATATTCAAGTAGCTTTGGAATAAGACTTATGTGTTGGATAATCGGTTAATCTATTGGTTCTAGCAATCTAATCCATTCTCCCTAACCAAGGTGACTGGTAACTTGTACCTGATACTTGGTAAGTCAAGGTGGTTGTAAACGATCACATTTGATAGATTTGAGAACTCTCGGATACTTAAATAATAATATTTTTAAAGAGACAATATAATGATATTTTAGAGAGAGATGCTCTAAAAATATATATGCAGTAGAGAATAAAGATTGTGAACCTAGAGCTTGAAGGATTCATGTGGTATTTATAACTTATAAATCTTGTCATTTTGTGTAATTGAGGGGTTAGAAGGTTTTTTTTTTCTTGATAGCATTAACGAGGGATAGATATCCCTTATATAAACATTAATGAGATAGAAATATGGTGGGTTACTGAGAGATTTTTTATACACCTAAAGGTATAGGGAGAGTAGGATCTAAAATGTATTGGGTCAGTAACCATGAGTAAGCTCTTCCTTTAGGCTAAGCTAATAAAGGCGGGCTTTTCCCCTAGGTTGAGCCAATAGGGGCTTGGATCTTCCTTTTTGCTGAGTCTATGGAAGCTTGGATCTTCCCCTATGCCATGCCCATGAAGGTTGAGCTCTTCTCTTATGCTGAGTTTATAAAGTTTGGGCTCTTCCTCCAAGCTAGGCCTATAAGTTTATGCATGCATTTAATTAAATACATTGAAAATTATTTATGCAACCAAAAGAAATTATGAAGTCTAATTCCAAACTAACCGAAGTTAACCATCCAAACTCGTGACCCGAATTATGGACTTAATCGGGTTAAATAGATGCTTATAAAATTAAGAACTTACCAAATGTTAGGATGTTTGTTTGAGATCATGGTAAACCTAAAAATATCAAACCAAAAGAAATTATGTTGCCAAACCAAAAATCAACAAAATATTTAATGATGAATTGAAAAAAAAAAGTAAAAAAAAATCAATAAAGATCCAATTGTGAAGGATCAAATTGGAGAAAAAAACAACATAACAAGAAAAAAAAAAAAGTCTTATGCACTTAGGCCTAGTTGGCCCAACAAACTAGGGCTTCCAAATAAAAGTTCTGGGATTACGGGCTTGGAGTAGCCCATATGCTTAGGCCTCTATAATTTTCTTTATGGTCGTACATCCTTGATTTAAAAAAAAATAACACGCAGCGCGTTGCTTACTATGTTTATATTGCGATGACCTCTGGTCGTCAGAAAGTTAAGACAAAGGTGTTTTACATCCAAAAAAACTTATTTCAACTATTTTTAACCTAAAACACCTAAAAGACACCCCAAATACCTTGAAAAACCTATACATAACCTCAAATAACTAAAAAATCAGCTTAAAAACCAAATATGAACTCGAGATCAAAATTCTTTCTGAGCTTAGATCTAATATTATAAGCAAGTTTAAGGGAAAAAAAATACTAAGGTTAAACTCTCCTTATAGAATGGAACCCATCGACATAAAAATATCATATTTTCATTAGAATCGGTGTTAACCGAGACTCTTTCTATCACCAGAATCTGACCACTTTCTCTTTTCTCTATCAAACTAAGGATACCAATATTAAGAGAATGAAGTTTGGGACCAAAATTAATTTTTTTAAAATTGAAAGGGACCCCAAGTTTATAATTTATACATATTAAAAATATCATCTGAAAATAAATATTTGTTATTTTAAAAAATATATTTTATCTATACAAAAGATAAAAACAAAACCATAGATGAATCTGAATCAGAAAAATATCTCTGAAAATTAAACGCATAACCAAAAAATAAATATTATTTAAAAGATGCCCTCTAAACAAAATAAAATAGAGAAGGGGTATTAATGTAAATATAATTAATTTTTTTAAAAAATAAAAATTAAAAATAGAGGAAAAAAGGGCTAGGCGTTGCTGGGCCTGGGAAGCCAGGCCAACTTGCCTGACCCATTTAACCAAGGCCCGCGCGACCGGGCCTTTTTTTTTTAATCATTGCATGGGGAGGACAACATGTTCTCTGCCTTTAAAATAAAAAAAAAATAACTTGTCGCTTGTTTATTTTTTAAAAAAATTAGGGTCTATGTTTTTTTTACTCAAAAACTTATTTTTCAACTCGTTTTTTTACCCAAAACACCAATAAAATCAAGACAAACCTATCCACGGGCTTAAAAAACCCAAAAAACCGCCTCAAAAACCAAGCTCAACCGCCCAAAATAAAAAATCAACATGAGCTCAGATATGTTTTTTCACGAACTTTAAAGGTACAAAAACCCCTAATATGAACTCCCATAATCAAATAGAACATTTTGACACAAAAATCTCTCATTTTGGTTGTTTAAATTGGTGTCAACGATAAATTTCTCTCTCTACCACAAGAGTTCAGCGACCTCTCTCTCTCTCCTTTCTCAATTAAGGATAAAAAGAAAACAAAAATAAATCTTTGTATCAAAATGGAATTGGAACAATTTCTCGTACTGAAATTGTATAATTTAATTAGACAAAGTTAAGAATTTATGATGGTTGACCTTCATACAGTAAACAACTGCCACACTTTATTGTCACAATTACATGAATCTAGAGTTAGAATCAATAGTTGAGATCACTCTCTATCATGGCATGTATTGTATTAGAAGCTATAGTGATCCTATAAAATTATGCTGGGAAATGGCTCCAACATAGCAATAAAACTGGCATAGTAGCATAGTGAACCAGCTTGACTGCTTGGTACACTTTGGACCACTTATTCCATTGCTGATTATTAACCAGCAAGAGCACTACATAGTCAAAAGAGTTGGTTGTCTTTACAGCCTACATATAGATCTAGTCCACCAATCGGTCTCCTCTAAATCAAGGATTTGGTCGCCTCTATTGCTCTTAAAAACGACAGCCGTATCTTGTTAACTTTGGCTAAAGTAATCTAGGTCGGAAAGATTTTGGTACGCGCATGCATATTAATTCAACGACTGGGAATTAAGGGTGGCACTTCTGGACGTTTGGTTCTTCATGTATGAGACAGAAATTATCTCAACAGCTATATCGCTAGGCTATTATTTATTTTTATTTATTTGTTGCTTAAAGGGAAATCATGAATGCTGCGTGTCATTTTTTTTTTTATTTGAATATCCTCATATTTTTTTAAAGAAATATTAGTCTCGTTCGAAGTTTCTCACTGCTTTTTCTAATAAGCGCGCTTCCTGATAATTAAATTTATATTTTTATCCTTATAAGTATATATCAGTACCTTAACCTCTAGGATGTCTAATTACAAAGAAATATTGTTTCTATATTGAAAGTTGTTTAGTGTAGAGAGCTTTTTACATGTAAAGAAAGCTACGAGAGAAGAGATCAAAAACTTGGAGATTTTGACACATGATATAATGAGGTAAATCATAAAAAAAAAATGAGACAGTGGAAGGGGATAAAAATTTACTTTTTATACATGCTTCAATGGGATAAAAACAAAAGGATAATTAAGAAATGTGAGCTATTGGCATTAACAGTTATATAATCTTTTTTATTA
>Ga0325404_1000719_pt1 | contig 33613 bp, 15 predicted proteins | sample PopdelMetagenome_18_FD_205664 | JGI IMG/M metagenome (GOLD analysis project Ga0325404, IMG submission 205664) | Populus deltoides microbial communities from Bellville, Georgia, United States - Xylem-Control-R1 | ecosystem: Host-associated > Plants > Phyllosphere > Stem > Wood/Secondary xylem...
TGTTTGATAGTTTTCTGTTTTCTTTTGCTTTAGCCTAGATAACGTCCTAACCCCCCCAAATTGCATATCATCTAGCATAAAAATCTAACTTGAATCTTCCTCGTGGGATCGACCCCTTGCTTGCTCTATACTATCTTGTGTGTTATGTTTGAAGTTAGGGTAATTAATTTGTACGACCGCGATATCGCAACACTGGTCGCAGCAGGACCCAAAACGGATGGGTCTGCTTCCAACAGCACCTAACTCAAATGGTCCTGCTCGCAGCCAGACCCAAAGCTATGCTGGGTCCTGCTGGGGGCAAGACCTAACTTTAAAGGTCCGAACCCAAAACAATTGGGTCCTACATGGGGAAGAATCCAGCACTAACAGGTCTTATTGGAGGGGAATTAAATAAGAGAAAAGGCAAAAAATCTAAAGAGGACAACAAATAAAATTGGCAATATGTGGACCCAATGCTATTAGAAAAGAAGAAAGATGTTTATGAGACTATAAAGATATGTAGGTTGCTTGATACGTAGTGGAACTCGATGAACTTTTATGAGTGTAAGTCATAGGAGGTAGTCCATCTGAACTATATACCCCCCTTCACTTAAGTTGTTGAAAGACATTCTTCACGTCTCTCGGTGGTTACATAGGTCGAACTCCCTTCTATATGCCCTACACATTTTACTAATTGGCCTGAGAGCTACGCTAAAATTAAATAAGAGAAAAGGGAAAAAAAACATAAAGAGAAAAATAAATAAAAGTGGACATATATGGACCCAAAGCTATTGGAACCTTTAGGAAGTGATTTAGGTTTTGCTCCAAACTAGACCCAGCAGCTATTGGCAGAGAACACAGAAAAGGCAACGCCTTTAGACGCAATTCTTGATCAAAAACACAGCAAAGGCAATGCCCCCCAGGGTGTTACAGTATCATCCACCGTGCAAACAATCTATGACTACAGTGTCGTCCATAGTGCAATGAGTTTGCATCCACAGTAAATCTATAGTGTTTTTCTCAAGTTTTTTAATATATAGCAACTGTGCAAGTCCACAGTTCATACATGTACAATAAGTCCACAGTGAACTGTCTCTTGGTCCACAATGCATTCATATACAGTAGAAATCCCACATGTTTTAGAGTTTTGTTAATGTTTGGCTTTGATTTATGAGTTTTATTGTATTTGTTGGGTACAAAACTGTCGAGGCATTACATTCATTTTTTATTTTGTAAAATAAAATTTGATTTTATTAATAAAAAAAATTAAAACAATAAAGACCAAACTTAACACAAACAAAAACAAAAAAAAATCAATTTCATCTTTCTGTACACATAGTTTTAAACCTGATGATTAGTTTCAATTCACATGCTAGATTGTATTCGCAATGTCTATAAATATTGAGGCATTAAATTGATGTTTGATTTTACAAAATAAAATTTAATTTTATCAATTAAAAATATTAAAATTATAGGGGCCTAATTTAACACTTAAATAACATAGCCTTTATTATTATTATTATTATTGTTCTTGGTTGTGGAAAACTACAATTTAATTCCTAAATTTTTTGCTTTTTTTTTGTTTTTTGATGCATGTGTCTTTAGGGTCTCACATTTCAGTCCTAAACTTTATTTATTTTATGTTTCAGTTCTTAATATTTGAGAGAAAAAGTAATTGAAAAACAAAAACATTCCATCGATCATAATTTGACCACCAAAAAGGTAAATCTTGTTGTTAATAAATTAGTTATTGAGAGAAAAGTTCAATAAGATGGTGTATGCCCTTGAATATATTGTGAAAATTAAATCAAGACCATAATTATTTTTATATGGTTAGAGTAATTATTGGCTTTTTAGGATTTAAAATGGGTTTTTTGAGGTTTTTATTATATTTTTAGGCAAAAATAAATTGAAATGTTGGGTTATTGGGATTTCAAAGCTCGAACCTCGACTAACTAGAAGATGACACATTATTCGCCCAGCTACTCAATATGTTGTTTGCTTGATACAAAAAAAAAATAGATCATATATTCATTTTTTTTAAAAAAAAGTATGAGTATGCCCTTGAAGACCCTTAGACCGTTTTTTTTATAATAAGTGTGTGTGACCACTTAGATATTTCTTAAATGTTTTTCTTTTGTCTTTCTTTTTTTATACAAGATCTCTTTAAATTAATTTATTAAAATAATATTTAAACATTTTTTCAATTATATCATTGTTTTTAAGATGATTATAACCTTTTTTATGATGATACTATCATTTGTTTTATAGATAACCATGTATTAGCCTCATACAAAAATTTTAAAATAATTTGTTTATTAATACTAAATGAGAATAAAATATATATTTTTTAAATTTTGGTATTGTAAATGTTTTATATATATATTTTTTTAAATTTATTGTTCTTGTATTTTTTTATATATATATAGATGCCTATAAATGATCAATTCATGATTTTTAAAATTTTCTAAGTAAAACTTGTTTCACGATTATAATAAGTTCTTACTTAAAAAAAAATGTTTATTATAAAAAAAATATTTTTTTCAAAATAAAAAATAAATACATGAATATAAAAATTAATTTGTTTATTAAAAATATAAGTTTTTTTCCTTTTTATTTCAAATCATTATAGTTTCTGTAAAAATTTATTTTCTTATTGTTGTTAGTTTTTATTCAATAAACTACATTGCTAATAAAAAAAATTATTTTCAAAATAAAAAAAAGATAATTTTAACAAAAAAAAATACATTATTCTGTTTGAATGATTTATAATATTGTATAATTTAATAAAAATAGATTTCAACGGGCAGAGTTATAAAATCTGATGAAGCTTATAATCAGACTCATTTATTAATTGAGGTTGACCTAAGATAATTTAAAATATAATCACTTAAATATTTTTTTTAAAAAAATTATAATGATTTTTTTTAAAAAAAATAGATTTTAATTAAATCACATGTCAACCCACGAGGAATTATTCAATGCACTGAAAAGTCATAATCGGTCGTCTTGCATGTAGAGAATAGTTCGTGATATACATAATAATTTCTCATAAATGAGAACATTCATTGGGAGTATATGAACAATATATTCATTAATAAAGATAAAGGGGGTTTATAATAATTTAAAAAAAATATTTTAAATATGAGAAAATTATCAAAATACTTAAATTTTATTTTTTTTATAGTCAAAAGGCTATTATAACTCTTTATATATAAAAAAAAAAACTAGAAACCCTAATAATATTGAATAGAAAAAAATATTATATTTAAATAGAAAAAAACTAGAAAAGTATCATAATAATAAAGAATCAAAAAATAAAATTAGAAATAAATTAAATTAGTTAAGGAAAATATCTATTTTTTTAAATAGCTCTTGCATCATATGTAAATGTATTTTTTTTTATCAAATATATTTATTTGATAATTAATTTTTTGCAACAAGTTCTTTTGTTTAATTCATCTTTATATTGTTTTTACTTTAGAATATATATCAAAATTACCATAAAATTCACTATGAATTTATATTTTTTTGTTTATTTTTTAAAATAAACCATAAAATTGATTTTTTTAAAAACACATATATTTATTGTTGAATGTATTTATCTTGTATTACTTATTTCTACCGTGCATCAAAATCATAATAAAACTCAACATATATATGGAGTTAATATTTATTTTTGCATAATTGTGTATTAAACTCCAAAACATATTTATGTAATTAGAAAGAAAAAAACATATATGCTTATTAAAGGTTGGTTTGGTGGCTTGGCTAGCAAAAGGATTAGTTCATCGATTGAAATTCCTTTTTAATTTTATTCTCAGATATGATTTTTATTTTTATTTTTTATTTTTTGGATTTGATTTCAACTTGACCCTCTCATACAATTTTCTTCCATGTTTCCTTCAGCTAATTATAACTTTTTATAGTTTATTAAAATTAATTAATTAGTCCTTGCAGTATCATCAACTATATATTTAATCCCTATACAAAAGAGAGGAGGAGGAGGAAGAAGAAACAGGTAAAAGCTGATAATGAGAGGGCATGATATCCCTCCTTCTCCTATAATGATTAGCTAAAAATGATGCTTTATTTATAAACATGACATAACCGAACAGATCTTGTAAGTCCCATATGAATATACATACCGCACAAACAAAAGGGTATATTGATATGGAACCATGCTGCCGAGTGATTTTCCAAAGTAAAACAGGGAAAGGCCAATGGCTTCAAGAACACAGACAAAACAGAAACATCCTCCACAAAGTAGCTTTCTATACTGATTCACATTGATCATTCTCAAGAAAATGAAAAACGAAAGATTCACAATGGCCTGTTCTTCGGTTACAATTCCTTTCTTCTTCCATGTAACAATCCCAGGCATCCTAAGTTCAGAATGAAACAATGGAGAGACAATGCTCTGTCCAATATTTCTGGATATTGAACCAACTTCATAGTGACCAAGTTAAAGAAGCATGGGTTTGACAGAAGGGAAAGATAAAGCATTTTCATTCCTCATTCAACTGCACTTGCATTTCCTCAAGAGTTATTTACCGTGCCAGGACTCAAAGGGCAGTTACATGTGTCCTCAAGGGAACAGTGGATTTGTATCCCCTTACAATGGAAAAGGGAACAATGGATTTGTATACCCTTACAATGGAAAATGAACCATCGAGGAAAAATACTAAGATGTGGTGATGGAAACTGGTCCGATGAGAGAAACCAATCACAAAACCTAAAAGAAATCTATCTCTAAATAATTACCAGAAGGCTTCACATCAACACCTGGCACGTTCACATCTGTGGGGGCTTTTGGAGAATCAGCTCTCATTAGAAATTCCATTATTGCTTGTTTTGGCACCTCCGGAGGATTTGTACAGCGAATGAGCGCCCAATTGATGCTCTGAAAGAATGGATGCTGTTTTATTTCAGTGGCTCCCCGTCTATAAGCAAGACGATGCTGTGGCTCCTTCACGAGTAAACCTCTGATCAAGTCCCTAGCTGCAAAGCTCACAGTAGGTGATTCTGGAAATCTTAATGGTTGGCCAACCACATTAAATAGTGTAGCTCGATTTCCTGCTCCCTTGAAAGGAGTTTTACCAAACAAAAGCTCATAGAGAAATATCCCAAATGTCCACCAATCTACAGCACTTCCATGGCCCTCACCTTTAATTATTTCAGGGGCCAAGTACTCATGCGTACCCACAAAAGACATTGAACGAGCATTTGTGGGTTCGGCCATGAGCTCAGGGAGAGGGTTTACTTGATGATTCATCTCATTCTTAGACTTGCTCTTTTTACCTTTCTTGGCCTTGGTTGAGAAGAAGCGTGGTCCAAAACATGCTGGCTGAATGCAGTCTGGTTGTATTACACAAGTTGGCTCAATGCAGGCAGGCTGCACACAATACGCTGAATTCTTCGACTCTGAGCTGGTGTTTGATGATTTTACCAGAGTAGGGCAGACAGCACATCTTAGAGAGAGATCAAAATCTGAAAGCATTATATGCCCATCTTCCCTCACCAAAACATTCTCTGGTTTGAGGTCTCTGTAAATGATCCCAAGCATGTGCAAGTATTCCAAAGCAAGGAGCACTTCTGCAACATAAAACCTGCATAAAGTAATGGCATTCAAAGAATGGCATCACAATAATCAACACCAAAGTTTGTCAGCATGAATATAATTGTAACAAATGGTATCGTAACTCATCACTTATTTGGGTGATGCATCTGCAGAAACTTCACACGTACAAAATATCTCATGAAATTTCCTGGAAAATCCTTGTTTTCTTTTTGTTTGAATATTGGTCCGGGACACCTTCAAACCAGTATGAACTACACAATTCAGGATACAAAAACTCAACTTTTTCTGGAAAATATGTGCGTATAACATCCTTACTAAATTTAGTCAATTAAGACACCAAAAAAATTAAGCGACATTATACATGAGATTACAAATACAAAACTTGGTGCAGAAGGCAAGAGTCAAAAGGGAAAAAAAAAAAGGAAATAAGAAAATTCAAGCTTGATTGAAATCATCACAATGGAGGTCTGGGAAAGCAGATTCCAGATTGGTGCCAAAGATGTCCCCGGGAATCAAAGCATGCAATTACAAACTCATGCGAACAACCAAACAAGTTCATAAAAAATCATTGCTCAATTTCACAGCACGGCAAGCTTACTCGATGCAGGTTTTGTCAAGTCCATGAAAAAGAGCCCTAACTAGAAATTTCACAGGGTTCTCGATGATCCCTCAAAGACACCAAAAACTTACAGTTTTAAGCTATATAGATTTAATTTCAGTATTTATAAAGCATACAGATGGTTAAAGATTACCACTATATAAATACGAAAGCATGAAAAAATAAGACAAAATTCCAAACCTGGCAGCATGCTCTGGAAAGTACTTCCCAGGTTGGCGTTGCCTCAGTGCATGCAAGTCCCCACCAGGGCAGAACTCCATTAACAAGCAAGAGAACTTTTCTGTTTCAAAATGTGAATATAGCGTGGGTAGAAATGGATGATCCAGAGATTGAAGGATCTCTCGTTCAGTCTGAGCCCTTAAAAGCTTTTTCCGTGCAGCTAGAGCTGCTTTATCCATAACTTTCATTGCAAAACAAGTTCTAGTACCACTCAACTCTGATAGATAAACACTGCCTATATCTCCACATCCTAGTCTCTTCAACAATTTAAAGTGATTGAACCCCAATGCTCCCGCATGAGATCTGACAGCTTGAATTGCTTCCCATCTTATATCATTTGCCTTGTGGGGCTTGTATAATGCACTGCTTAAACTACTGGAACTGCTTTCATCACTAATATCACTATCAGTGCTGCCTCTATAGAGGCTCATTTTCCTGCTCTCGTTATCATAGGAGTTGCTTACTTCACCACTTTCAACAGACTTCTCAACAATGCTTGCTTCTTCACTTACTTCTGTGTTGGTGAAACTTTGTTTGGCCTCTGCATAGTGAGTGGCAGTATAGATGCTGTTTGAAGGACTTGGACAGAAGCTTAAAGCTGATTGAGATACTATGTGATTGTTAAGCTGCCCAGCATCTGCTTCGGATGGGCCTGAGACAATACTTCCAGATTCAAGTGAGCCACTGGAATTAGAGCTCTTTGGATCATCCATGGGAGGTTTGATGCAGGAATTGTTCTCCGCCATAGAAACCTTATTCTCAGGAGAAGATTCTGCTGATTGACTAACAACTTCAGTCGAGCTTGCAAACTCAGATTTGCCCTTATGAGGACTAAAGAAATATTTTGCAGTACTAAGAAATTCTTCATGCCGGATACCATCATGCGCTGTTTTGTAGGAATTTTTCGGATAGATTACAGAACCATTTGAATGGTGGACAGTCTTGATGCCATGATTGGATGAACTTGCATAGCATGCACCGGAAGAAGCCCCTTCATGTCTAGACTGTTTCAGAGTTGGAGGCCGAGAAGGGCGAGACATGACAGATGTGGAAAGCGGGTGGCTGCCTACTTTAGATGCTGAATTCTGAGTCTGTGATGAAGATTCAATCCCATTGACAAACGACTCCATGGAATATCTCGACAACAGCAATGTTCTGAGATGTAGCTATGAATGGTAAGCAAGCCATTAATCGACAGAATCTTGGAATTAAATTGCTTTTATATCTAAAATATGCTATGCTATGCTATTACAGGTGCTACAAAGACAAAAACAACATAGTATTGCAAATTCAAACAAGAAAATAACACAATTGATTCACACAATCTCCGCAGAAAATTACAATTAAAGAAACTCCAAATATAACGGGAAAAACAAGATACAATAAAGGTGGCCCGTGAATGAAGATATTTTACCGTTATCCACAGTCAAATGAATGTCAAAATCAACCCTTGTAAGCAGTAAGATACCTAAATCCCATTAAGAAAATAAAAGGAAAAGAAAAAAGACAAGAACTTTACATTGTTTTCTTCAATCAAAAACCGTCCTAAGCAATTTGCTCAAGAACCCAGATGGAAAAAATCAAGAAGCCAGATGTTTGACACCAACAGAAGCAAATTGGCCAGTTCAAGTAAAGTTAAGTTGTTTCTTTAAAAAGCAAAATAACATAACATGAATTAAGGGACCAAAACAGTCAAGAAAAAGCAAGGGAAAGAGTATGCACCTGATTAAAGAAGAGAGAAGGCAATGCAGAGACAGCAATCTTGCATGACTGTTACAACCAAAACACACACACAAGGACCCAAAAGGCCAAAAACAGGTCACAAGGAAAGAAAGTAAATTAACTTTGTTATTTGTGAGTGTATATGTGTGTGAGTGAGTGCCTTTCTGTTTCACTGAAGAATACTTCAGAATTGAGATCCGATCCAAACAAGAGAGAGAGAGAGATTGAACAATGATAAATGATTGCTTCCTTTTTTTTATTTTTTTTTCTTTTTTGTTGTCGAGAGCTGTTTCTGTTATTGTTTTCGTCGTTTAATGGAGTGAAAGAGGGAGGGAATGGATTAAAGGTTTCAAAGAGCCAAGAAAACGAAGCCTAAAAGAAAGATGTGCTTTGCGTATTGGTTAGTGTCTTTCTTTCAAGAAAGACTCTCTCTCTTTTATCTACGTACTTTATTGTTCTTGTTTTTTGTAAATTGGAGGCCTCCTTCCTCTTGTTGACTGCAAGTGCGGTTATGATAAAATAAAAAATAAAAAATAAAAAGTGTATTTTACTATAAAAAAAAATAAAGTTCTTTTTTATGAATTTCTAATATAAAAAATAAAAAAATATATATATAATTATTTTTATATATTTTTTTTAAAAAAATATCATACACCATTAATACACACATTTAGCCTTACAAATTACGCTTGTGTTTCATATTGCGATTCACGGTATTTTTTATAAATATATTTTATCTAAAAATAAATTAAAATAATATTTTTTATATCAAACATCAAAAATATTAAAAATATATTAATTTAATATTTTTAAAATAAATATACTTTTAAAATACATACAAATATAATTAAAAAGTCACTCTCAAACATTACACACCTAGTGTGGATGCAAATTGGGACACGTCACATCACTCATTATGAATTATGCATGGGGTGTCACTATCACTTATTGCTATTAACTATAATCTACCTTGTTGTTTTCTTTTTTAATGATTAACATTATTGGTTTTTGTCATTGGTTTTTATTATTATTTTATTTATTTATTTATTTTTATATGCATGTTAAGGTTAATTCTTTTTGTTTTTATGTTTTAAAAATATTTTAAAAAAAAAATTAATTTTTTTATTTTTTTCTTCAAATTAATATTTTTTTAATATTTTTAGATATTTTAATATGCTAGTATTAAAAATAACTTTTTAAAAATAAAAAACACATTAAAAAATAATTACAACCATAGCACTTTAAAAAAATATGGAGAAAGCTATGTTTTCTTGTTTTGGTGTCTCTTAACTCATTACTCCATGTAATGATTATTAGGTGACATGACAAAGATTAATTTCATTTTTTTAAGTAAATAAGCTTTATTTTACTTTATTTTTGTCTTAATTTAATACAATTTTTTTTATAAAAAAAATTAGCTCTTAAAAACTATACCAATTAATTTAATAATTTTTTTATATAAAGTTAAAATGTTTGACTTACTTATGATAAAAAAAAAAATAAACTTTTACTCCCTCAAAAGAAAAATTTCTCAAAATATTTTTTTCATCAGGGATAATAACAATAATAAATATTTATAATATTTATCAAAATAGTTTCAGCAGAAACTAAATAAGTAGAAGGTTTTAATTTTTATTGGAAATAATCAAAAGAATTAAATGAGTAACAGAGTTTCATTTTGATGTAATGATATTAAAAATAATTTTTAAAAAATAAAAAAATATTATTTTGATACATTTCTAAATAAAAAGCACTTTAAAAAACAACTATACCAACACTCTAAACACTCTCTTATTAGTGTGGTAGTAGTTTATGCTTTCTAAATTTCACCATTAAATGTAGGCATTGGTACATGCTATTATCATAAATTATTCAAATAATAATTTTTATATGTGTTTTTTTATAGTTATAATATGTTGAAATAAAAAAATAAATATTTTGAATACAACGCACCGTATTATAGAACAGTCACCACCGAGAGTATTGTTAGGTAAAAGGCTTCACTCCCTCCTATGTACTTTTTTATTGGCAACATTAACCTTTTGGTTTCGTATTTCTATGTGAAATGATTTATTGCTGGCAGTAAAACAATTCCTTTTTTTCTCTTAATTAACACTAATCACATGGGCTTGAGTAACCGCACCAATGTCATTAGAGAGGGAGGCCTCACATGCGCGCACGTGGACCCCCAACAAAAGCACGTGGCCGGCTGTCATGCCCCTGGCGCATGGCAATCCAATGCGCCCGCGGTTGAGGGCACAACCCCCCTCCTAATCACTAATCTTCGGGGCCCATCTTTCTAACTACTAATCTCCTAAAGGATAAAACCGTCTCTTACCCGCGGTGCCCACCCCAACACCTACTAATTTTTAATCAGACAGGTGGGACCAGAGCGCCACGCTGGCGGGTCCCGCCACCAGCCATGAGGGTCTCTTTGGGGAATTGCGGGGCAGACGGAGGGCACCCGGTGGTTGAGTAGTCTTCTCTCGTACGAGTCCCTCCCGCGTGTTTAACACCAAAATATTATTTATTTATTATTTTGATATATTAATATTACAAATAAATTTTAAAAAAATATTATTTAAATATATTTCTAAATAAAAAGCATGTTAAAAATCAATCTCAAATATAACTTAATTAATGGCGAGATTAAGAGGTTTTTGTTGCTCGACGATGTGATTGAGCAGTTTCCACCGTTGATGATAGGAGATAAGTTTGAAAAGGGTTTAGATTTAGACACGTATAAAAAATGATCAGATGGATACGGAGACAGGGTCTCAATAGTTGTGGGGCCCAATGTCATAAGCATGTTTGTAACAATGATTTTCAGAGTGCAATGCACCGCATCATTCTCCTTTTTTAAGCCATCAATCATGCTGTAGCACACTAACGAATCCTTTCCTCATTTCCACACAAAACTTTCTGCCCTAAACCTCTCCTTTCCTATGTTCTGTGACCCTCTAACATCAGTACTTTTTTATTTCATCCAGCTAAACCTAAGAATATTTTTTTGAGGAAAAAAAATTAATTTTAATTAGCATGAACTGTTCAGCATGTTCTTCATCCCGGGTCAAATCTTTAAAAAATCAACCCATAGTTAACCCAACAAACCAATTCATAACCTAGTTAAAATCAAAATCGAAATGGAATCATTCTGACTTTTTTAAAATAATATATTCAATTTACCCGTGTTAATCAGCTTCCTTGAAAAATTTTTTTTGATTAATTCAGGTTAAGAAGCTTCCCTCTTAACTTGACTCGAGCCCACCTGGGTTGATTTTGATTCAAGAAAGCAATATATATATATATATATATATATTATAAGTTTGCTCAACAGCAAGTATGCAGATTGCATAGACTTCAAGATTTTAACAATGATGACCAGAGACAGGAGGGCTCTATAAATCTGCTTGACGAGGACACTGAAGCTCAAGAATCTTCACGAGACAGATGATTGAGAAACAAGAACATGATGGAGGCATTACCGTGTTTAAGATTGAATTTAATTTGTTCAGAAAAAATTATCAAGATTGTTCTAGCAAGTTTTCTAAATACAAGTTCAAGATGTATCTCCCTGTCGACAAGACATCAAGTCTCTTCTCGCTAGGCTCATACTTTCCCTTCCGAAGCTGGTATCGATGTGTCACAGCTGAAATGGTATATGCCTGTCCTTCAATAGTCACGCTTTCTCCGCATTGCAGGTTCTGCTACATCAGGAACAACGTAAATGAACACAAGAAAGAAAACTTTGACCCACAACACCAACATCAAATTCATCTGATTCTATCCCTGAGGTCGAATAAGGACACTAACATGCGACAGGATGACTACAGACAGACAGATCACTGGAGTTAAGTTTCTGTTTTAGTGTACACAGACCAAAAGGAAGGGTCTGCATTTTGGTTTCTTCTATTAGAAATCATATAGGTACATTTGACATTTACGGCTCATTGTTTCGTAACTTGGCCCCATACCGTAACCATCAGTCTTTTCCCAGTTCAGAGGACACAGAACACGGGATTTATCCCAATACAAGAAGTTAAAATCAGCAAGGAGAGAACAACGAGTCTTCAGTGATTGAAAAACCAATACCCTTCAAACAATAATGTGATCTGCAAACAATAATGTCTCTGAACTTTTTCCCCAGCCTCATCCAAAATGCTGTAATGTCTTCAGTTATAAAGACATGTCCTTATGGGGAGCCCCCATTTGTGGAACAGATGATTCCTGGACAGCGTATAAAAATCATAAAAGCTGATCTTTCTTCCTCTTCGTTTTCCTTTAAAAGTAGCTCTTGTATTGGCAAGCAGGTAAAACGAATCTCAGGGATTTGTACCTTTATCTATGTTGCGACCTCCAACTTTTCTTTGCTCTAGCTTTCCATATATATCCATTCAAACTTGATGTTGGGTTCTCTTTATCTTTTTTCTTCTATGAAAGACCTAACATGGCCTTTTCGTTTGTAGTGTCATTATAAGGTCATAATCTCGGAGATTTCTGACTATAATTTGATTGCGAGCAAGTAGCGTCAGGGAGCTGGACAGGAGTGAGGACCCGAGGATAAACATCAGAACCTCTTCCCCCATATAATCAACACCAAAACTTCCTCTATGGGAAGGATTGGGCAAGAAACCCAGATAGGAAATACCACAAAAACATCATATAATAATAATTCATAATTGTATTGCATTTTCCTCTATTTTATCAAGTCACAAGAAACCCAGATAGGAAATACCACAAAAACATCATATAATAATAATAATTCATAATTGTATTGCATTTTCCTCTATTTTATCAAGTCACGAGAAACCCAGATAGGAAATACCATTAAAAAACCAGAAGATAACAGAAACAAAGGGAAAAAAAAACATACAGTGGGAAAGCAACGAATTCCGAGGTTCTTTGGAGGAGGTGTGATTTCAATGACTTTATAAGGGTAGGAATGATCTCTGTCCCTTTCTTTCTTTCTGCATGTTACATGAAGTGCTGGTGTCTGCAGCCAAAATTTAGTTAAAGAGCAATTGTTGAAAATGATGATACGTGAGAAAACGTGAATGGATCAAACAAAAATAAAATGAAAAAGAAAACCTCTGTGAATTGGTGATTAAGGTCACACCTTCTGATGTGCACCTAGGTTCCATGACACCATTGCCATTCTTCTGCTCTCTCTCTCTGCGTTTAGTTTCTTTCTTTTGTGTGTCTGTGATTCAGACTCCCAGGAGTAGATAGAGTGGAAGAAGGGAAGCCAGTAAAATATAAAGATCATTTCATTTTAAAAGAAAAGAAAAGGTAAGCCATTAAAAATATAAATATCTTTCTTCATTTTGGGAAGGAATTTTTAACTTGAATCCTACTATCCTAGCATATAATTTGTTTGGATTAAAGGGGTAAAAAAATATGAGAGAAAACACAAACAGACTGATACAAGGGCATCTAGCAGCGAGAGTTCTTAGTTCTCTCAATCTATATAACTTCGGAGTAGATGAATACAATATCCCTTTTTTAAAGATAAATCACAAAAATTCTCTTAAGGTATTTTTATTAAAATTATATTTAATTATTCATAACTAACTAAGCAATTAACTTAATTATGAAATATATGGCAATATTTTATAATAAATTAAAATTTTCTATTTGATAGTTCATAAACACTTACTTGTTACAAATAAATAATATTTATTTTCTCTTTGAAGATAAAAATATACTTTTAAATGATAATAGTACAATAATTTGCCATGTACCTGTGCCATGTTGCTGGAGTATTTTTTTTTCTGTTAAAAATATGTTCAAGAAGTGCAAATATATTTTTAAAAAAGAAAAAAAATATGTAACTCGAATCATAAACTAGAAACTAGACTGGGTTAAATAAATTAGTTTTATTTTTAATTAATTGATAAGAAATATATGTAATGACAACAAGTGAACCAAATTTAAAAAAAAATCGATAACAATAACCTAGGAAAAAAAAATTTCTTAAACAAAGATAAACAATGTAACTCATTTCTCAACCCATTCAATATAAAAGAATAAAATTGAATAAAAAAAATTGCTAAAGTCAATTTGAATTAGTATGACAAACTTATAACTCGAGAAATAAAAAGCAAGTCAACCTAAGTTAACTCATCAAGCTCGCAACGAAGGTCATGAGATGAGGATAACTTGGTAGAAAAGAAAATGTAAAAAATCACAAAGATAAAAATAAAATAAGGGGCAACAATGATGTTAAACCATGTTAAATTTCCAAACTCGTGATTCAGTGCATTAAACTAGAAATATCATATCTGGAAAAATCATGAAAATCAATTCCCAACTAATTAAATGTTGAAGTATTGACTTGGAAAGGAATATCAACTATACAAAAGGATCTAAAACAAAGAAAAAAATAATTGAAAGAATTAGGATTAAAATTGAAATACAAAATAAATTTTATTTGTTATTTAATTAAGGATGGGATTGAAAAGAGAAATTAATTAAACAAAAGGACAAAAAAAATAAAAAAATGAAGATTAAATTTTAAATAAAAAATAAAAATAATTTTTTTTATTGAAGGGTGAAATTGAATAGAAAAATCAATTTAACTAAAGGCAAAAAAATAAAATAAAATGAGGACCAAATTGAAAGAAAATAATATATAGTAAATAGAGATGGAATGATGAAATTGAAAATAAATAAAACTTCTATAAAAAGCCAAGAACAAAAATTAGATATCAAAAAAATAAAGACTGAAGTTGAAATACCAGCAACAAAAAGGGTTAAACAATAGTTTTCAGGGGGAGAAAATAAGAAGAAAAAAAAAGGACCTACTAGTAACAAATTGGACCACAACCATTGACACGTGTCACTCTACTAGAAAGAAAATATGAAAGAGCTTTCAATAACATGACAAAGGGGTATTTTTTAACACAGGAGGCATTGCATGTGTTGGTGAAGGGCATGTCCTCTCATGCACTGCAAACTATGCCCCATGCGCCTCACTTTTTTTTTTTTTTTATATTTGATAAAATACAAAAATTCCTCTAAGCTGGCTTGATAACAAGAAAAAACAATTATAAAAAGACAAAAGCCCATTGACTCTAGTTTTAATTTTATTGCTTAATAGCGTATTTTAGTCATTTAATCATGCTTTTTAGTTTTTTTTTATGTTTTATTAAATATCAAATTGCTCATCAGTTAACATTATAATAATAAAAAAACTTGTGAAAATATAAAAATACAATTTGACGCAAGTTTAATATATATATATATATATATATATATGTTTTAAAGGGTATTTTAGTAGTCTTATTGTGCAATTGAAATAACAAAAGACTTATTTGTCTCTGGTCAATCTAGTAAAAACAAATGAGCCCTATAAAAACACTTAAATGCCATTTTAAGCTAGTGTTAAAAATTTTTAGGTTGAAGAGTAAAATCACTGTTACATTGTTTCAGTGAACAATACAAATGAATAGTATTTTTCAAAAGGGGTTTAGCTCCTCGGCTAACATTATTAATTTATTTTTTGTCTTTTTTTTATTTTGATCCCTTGATTTTATTTTATTTTATTTCTTGCGTTTATTTGGGATTATGCTAGGTGGTTTGTTTTGGCTACCAAGGCTAGGGGATCGTGCGCTATCGAGAAAAAATGTTTTTGCTTGGTTGATACTTAATTTGTTGATTTTAAATAAAATTGTATTGATTTAAAACAATCAAGTTTATAGAGATAGAATTTGAAGATTGAAAGATGTTAAGCTCCCCTTTTCTTATTGGCATTGGGCTGAATTGGACGAACGATGAAAAATGTTTAGTACATTGTTTTTATTACTCAACTCTTTTTTTTCAATTTAATCCTTTTACATTGGTTTTTTTTTATACTAGACCTGGGGGTTTGTTTTGATTGCCTATAAATAGGGATCTCGTGATGTCAAGGAAAACAATTAACATACAGTTAATGCTTAGTTTTGTAAAATAAAACTCAATTGGATTGATCTAACACAACGAAGACTCGAGGGATAAAATTTGAAAACAAAACAAGGTTAGGGATGAAATAAAAAGGGCAGGGAAGGAATGGCTAGCGCGTGTAATACATGTGCCAACTAATGAGAAGGGACACCACGCCTTGGAGGCATATGGGCCCTTCTCTGACTACCAAATAGGTTGTTTCGCGATTGCTTTTGAATCATCTTGGAGAGGAAAATCTTATATAAAAGTGGGTGTCGATGTTGGTGTTGTGTTTCTATTGACATTTTTCTTCTCCTCTTTTCTTTCTCATTCACTTGGTTTTTTTACCTTGCTTTGTTAATTTTATTCTACATCAATTTTGGTTATCATTCTTTAAATATTTATTTTCTTATTTTGTGACCTTTCTAGAATTGGATTATTTTTTTAAATCATCCTTCATAATGCTTCTTTGTTTCCTATGAGTTAATCTCGATCTCATGACCCAAGTCGTAAGTTTAGAAGGTTAACCTGAGTTTGGAAGGTTATTTTATTTTTTGGTTTCATCTATGAACAATTGGTTAGTTTAGAATTGAGTTTTGATATTTTTTTTTTGTTTGCTTTTTATGTGATTATCCTAATTTTATGCTTTGAATCACGAGTTTTGTAAGTTAACTTGGGTTGACTTCGGGTTTTTTTTTGTTGATTTTTTCTATTTTATCCTTCAACATGGACTGGTTGAGAATTAATCTTCAGAATTTTTTTTAATTTGATTTCTATATGGTTATCTCATTCTCATTACCCAGGTTGCGGGTCTAATAGGTTTACCCTGATTGACACAAGTTGTCATCTTTTATCCTTCTTTTTTAAAATTGAATATTTTTTTTTCATTTTCATCCTTTGATATTGCGCCAATTTGAAATTGGATTGCTTAAGGATTAGGCTTTATAATTTTTTTTATTGGGAAATCTCTTTCTCATGAATTGTGTCATGAGTTTAAAAGATTAACTCGAGTTAACTTGAGTGGTTTCTTTTTTAGGTCTTTTTATCTTTAATTTTTTTTTTCAATTTCATCCTTCAACTTTGAGTTTTTCTTTATTTTTTTTTCAATTTTATCCTTTAAAATTTTATTGATTTTGAATTAGGATTTGTAATTTGTTTTGGTTTTGTTTCTATAGGCTCATGAGCTCAAACAAATCTTATGGCATTTAATTGGTCCTTAATTTTACGAGCGTTTGTTTTTGTTATCATATAATAAAATAAAAAATAATTTCAAAAAACAAAATAAAGTTTTGTAGGTTAACCTGGACTGACTCGGGTTGTTTTTTCATGTTTTTTCAGGTTAAATTTTTTTTCAATTTCATCTTTCAATATTGGGTTGGTTAGAAATTAAGTTTCATAATCTTTTTTTTTTCAGTTTTTTTTCTATGTGGTTATCTCGTTTTGATACTCTAGGTCGTGGGTCTTGTAGGTTTACTCTATTTGACTTAAATTGTTTTTCTTAATCATATACATTTTTTTAATTCCTCTTTTAATATTTTATTGATCGAGAATTAAGTTTTATAATTTGGTTTGATTTACTTTCTAAAAGATTATTACGATCTCATAATTCAAGTTAAGAGCTTTATAAGTTAGTTGAGATTAATTTGGGTCGATCCACTATATTTTTTTTTTGATATTTAAAATATATATATATATATATATATATATATATATATATATATATATATATATATATCATTAACTCTATTTTACTTTAAGAAACATGTCTATGATGGCTTCATATTTTTTTTTCTTACATTTAAAAATAATAATTTAATTTATGGTATAACGTGGAACAAGTATCTAGTTACTCAAGCTTTTCTAAGTATAATTTCGAGAGACTTTATCCTATTTTTTGAAGTTTGGTTTTTTTTTTTAACACAGTGAAGAAGAAAGAGGAGGAGGAGGAGGAGGAGAAGGAGGAGTAAGGTATAAACCCATGCACCTTGTCCGCCATGATGAGAGTAGAGACCGCCATGGTTAGAAATCTCAAACGATGAGTTGGGTGGTTAAAGAAGTTTTTTGAGCTTAAGTTTAATAATCAACATTAGATAAATGTATTTTTAATAATTTATTGTATTGATGGTGGATGCACCTTTAAAATTACCCAGAAAAAATATTTAATTTTAATTAACATATAAATTAACTTTAAAAAATACTTAATTGAAAAATATTAATTTAATATTTTTTAAAAATAAAAGGCATCTTTAAAACGCATTTAAAAAAAAACCACGGCGTTAAATTTCAATTATTTAATATGCTGATTAACGGAAGGATGCAATAAATATTCTCCTGCATAAATTTCCAATAAAATGGAAGTTAGATTTTTTTAGAAAATAAAAATAAAATCATAAAACAAAATGGGCTAGGACCTTTCGAATTTCCTCCAAGAAATTAGAGGGCCAGGACCACACCAGGGATACAAGCTACTAGCTTGAACTGGATAAGAGAACTGGATAAGCTATCTGTGAAACAGAAACAGAAAAATAGCCATGGCGAAAGCATTAGCAGTTTAGCCTCATCCAATGACTACTCTCACTCTTGCCCCTTCTCTCCCCTGCTCGTCCTCCAAAAAACACCTCCCTTTCAGATTCATAGCCCATGCTTCCACACAACTCTCCCCGGCCTCTCTGAAACAGCAACTTTCCCACCAAAAAACCGGAGTCATTGTTATCGGAGCCGGCCTTGCAGGTCTGGCTACCGCAACCAGGCTAAACTCTCAAAACATCCCCTTCCTCCTGCTTGAGGCTTCTGATGCTGTTGGTGGCCGAGTTAGGACTGACGTTGTTGATGGTTTCCTCCTCGACCGAGGCTTCCAAATCTTCATCACTGCGTATCCCGAGGCCCAAAGACTTCTTGACTATCAAGCACTTGAGCTACGGAAATTCTACTCAGGTGCCCGCATCTACTTTGATGGCCGGTTCCATACCGTGGCTGATCCTTTATGCCACTTTTTCGATTCTGTCAAGTCCTTAACCAACCCCATAGGATCCGTTATCGACAAATTGCTTATCGCGTTGACAAGGATTCAGGTCCTGAGTAAATCGGATGATGAAATCATGCGTGCTGATGAGGTTCCTACCATTGATCTCCTAAAGAGAATTGGGTTTTCGGATTCGATAGTGGAACGCTTTTTCCAGCCTTTCTTTGGTGGCATATTTTTTGATAAAGAGCTCGGAACTACTTCAAGACTTTTCGACTTTATATTCAAGTGTCTCGCTCTCGGCAACAATACCCTTCCTGCCAAAGGAATCGGAGCCATTCCAAATCAATTAGCATCCAAGTTGCCAGCTGATTCCATCTTGTTTAATACAAGAGTTGTTTCTGTTGGTCTAGACGAGGATCAAAACACACCAATGCCCTTTGTTAGACTGGAAAATGGAGATATTCTACAAAGCGAGCTTGGAGTGATTGTGGCTGTTGAAGAACCACACGTTAACGAGCTCTTGGCAGAAATTAACAGTATTAGGCCAGTTCAAAGTAAAAAACCTGCTCGCAGTACGGTGTGTTTGTATTTCTCAGCAGACAGGGATGATATACCTGTTCGAGACCCAGTTCTGTTCCTTAATGGTTCAGGTAAAGGCATTGTAAATAACATGTTCTTTGCGACCAATGTAGCTCCATCCTATGGTCCACCTGGGAAGGCATTGGTATCAGTGACTCTGATTGGGTTGTTCGATGATACATCCGATCATGATCTAGTAGACGAGGTTATTTCGGAGCTATCAAGTTGGTTTGGAGGCTCGATGGTCGGGTCATGGAAGCACTTGAGAACGTATAGGGTCAGATATGCACAACCAAATCAATGCCCTCCTACTAATTTGATGAAAAACCCTCAAATTGGGTCAGGTCTATACTTGTGTGGCGATCACTTGACTTCTGCTACCTTTGATGGTGCATTAGCTTCCGGAAGAAAAGCTGCAGAAGCTTTGTTAAGAGATAGGGCATTCATCAAGGTTTAATTTGTTCATTTTAATTTTCATCTCTGGGCATCGTTGAGCCTTGATGGTACTGGAATTAATTTCTAATAAAATCGAAGGACATTTTCCTTTGATCATAGAGTTCAATCCGAAAAAAGTAACAGCACAAATTATTTTATTCAGTTGTGAACTGTTACAGCAGGAATAAGCATCTGATGAGAGCAGATGAGTGTTTCCAGAAATCATTGGAGACAAGCCAAGCCAAGCCATTGTATTCAATGAGCCATTAGGGCGAGATTTGGTAAAGAAAAAGTAGGGAAAAACAAGTCCTTCAATGAGATGATGAAGTGGCCTGTTAATGAAAAAGGGCAAAACTGATAAATATGGATAGGAAAGGAAAATTGCATCTTTAGGTTTGGGTGTTCTTTCAAGTTTAAATATCAGAGAGAGGTGTACATGCTTCTTCACAATTTATAACTTATGGATGTCCATTATAACATAAATGAACAAAATATAAAGTCAGTCTCTTAGATTCCTAGTACAGGTAAACAAGATGCGAAAAATAGATGAATTGGACATCTGGTGGAAAAATACGACGCCCCTCCCTAACAAAGCAAAACAATCTAGAGGTCAAGCTAATGCAATTGAAAATAACCTCATTGCCCACCAGTGTTCAGGAAAAAATTTCATTTTAGAAGCCTCCTATCTCCCATAAGGATGATACCTACCACTCCCAGCACCACCATATCCCACTCTGCTTCCATACATGGAACCTCCACCATTACCTCCATAGCCACCTCCAAGACCAGTGTCATAGCTACTTCCATAGCCGCTGCCAGAACCACCACCGCCGCCGCCGCCGCCGCCGCCGCCACCATATCCGCCATAATTCTCACCAGGGCCACCATAACCCCCACCACCTAAATCATAACCTCTGCTGTACAGTCCTCCATAACGACCAGTATATCCCAAGGAGGGCTCTCCCCTATAAGCACCGATACCCCCAACTCCGTATCCTCCATAGCCACCAAATTCACCTCCACCATATCCACTATAAGCACCAGCTCTACTTCCGTAGGCCCCTCCAGACCTATAACCACCACCAATGCTACCAAATCCACTGCCTCCAAATCCACCATAAGCATCATCAAACCCACCACGAAATGCAGGCCTTGAATCATTATAACGCTTTGATGGAGGTGGAGGTGGGTTTGCCTTCTTTGGCTCAGCCTTCTTGATCTCCACCTTCAAGAGAGCATGACAAGTTGGAGAAACAATAGATAATGCATAAAAATCATAAGATCCAATCACTGGAGGCTATGTAAATTAATTATTGCTACACAATGGAAGAAAATGATTTCCTCAACTTTTACTTCCCTGTTCCCGTCCCCACTCCTACCACAAAACTGAACTAGTTATTCGTATACAATCCAATTACACCTACATAACAGCACATTGAGAAAAAAAGACATCTTTCAACAAGAAAAATAAAATTGCTGACAAAAATATCATGTTTGGTAAGATAAGAAAACTTACAGGGCACAATTGATTAGAGGCACCGCTATTTTTATCTAGCATCTGCCAGTGTTTCCAGCTTTATGATAAAATGTGTGTACTGAAGTGTTCTAGATGATGTTATAAATGTTACATCCCATTTTCACATGGATGCAGAAGGCTTTCTAATTCTCTATTGAGTAAATTTGCATGCACACATGGAGGTATCAACTATAATGGTAAGAAATAATGATACCAGATATCCATGCTAGCAACGCTTATACTGGTTTTCACAACTGGAAATTTTAAAGAGATCAAGTAAAACCTAACCATAAATGCCCCTTCTAAAGTTCTGTCAACTCTTAATGGTTGCATGCTTTTTTTAAGAATGATGTTAGAGATGCTGGCATTTTAGCTAAACTATTACTAAGCAGTTTGTCATTGTCAATGGTCAAATGTTAATTCATTAAAAGTGTCATTATCACTAGCTTTACCCTTTCTTACATATATCTCAAATGGAATCTAGTTGGCCAATAACAATGTACATGTGGAAGCTCATTGAAAGTAGACCTCCACCATTTCTCCTTCAAGTAGGGATTCTATATGGTTTTGGTTGATCAGAAAATGGTTTAAATTCTTGGTAAATACCACATACGATCCTTGTGCAAAATAACAAGCAATGATTATATTAACTATCATGTACACTAAGATTTGGACATTCTTCAAAATTTTCTATTCATATTGCTGGGACAAACCCATGGATTCCCTAGTATACTGTGTCCTCGAGTAAGTTTAAGGGGCAGTTCCAGCATTTATAGATATGGATATAGTCTTTAAAAACCCGTGAAAAGGGGATGATAAAGCAAAATTGATATCAGTTGGTATCTGCTAACCTGAGTTCCAGCCAGCTCGAGTTTATTTCCCCTGGCCAACAGATCATCAACTGCCTGCTCTGTATCAAATGTAATAAATCCAAACCCACGAGAACGATTGGTGGAGTGGTCCCGCATGATCTGATGTTCTGTAACCTCTCCGAATTGTGTAAAGAATTCATTGAACTCATCTGTCCATTGCAATAGATAATCAAATGCCCAAACAGTCAAACAATGGCCATTGTAATGGCAGGTAACCATATACAACTGCTTAGATTACCTTCAGTCACAACCGCAGGTATTCCACCAACAAAAATCTTCCTGGTCCTAAAATCCTTAGACCCAACCACTCCCTTTGGTATTGTTCGCTTGATTTCAACCTAAAGAGTCCAAAAACCACAAGTATCAATAAACCAAACCATGTCATCAAGTTGCATTTATTGAATTTTTGAAAAATAAAAGGATAAAGATAGTTTTTCAGCAGTTAAATCCAACATCAGCACCACAGCAAAACCTACTTGTTTGCCATTGATAATATGAGTATCCTGAATGACTTGATCAACAACAGATGGATCTGCATAGGTCACAAAGCCAAATCCACGGGGCTGCCCTGTCTTCCGGTCCTTCATTATCACGGAATCCGTAATTTCACCATATTTACCAAAATGTTTGATGAATTGCGCTGCTTAACAAACATAACCAAAACAACAAGCAATTAAAAAAAAATCAGAATACTGAAGCAAAAAAGACTCCATTAGCAAATTGTCAAGTAACAAAGAAACTAACCAGTAGTAGTCTCTCTTGCTAAACCTCCAATGAAAATTTTTCTGCAACACATGTTGAGTAAAAATCAAACATACTTCACAACTAAAGGTTTTCCAAAAGGATCATATATAATGGGCACCAAATTCCTAGGTCTAGCAATGGTAGAGAAAGGTTTTTTCTTCTTCTTTCGATTATTGTAACCAATTCATAAAAAAACAAGAAAATAAGAAAATCACTACGCCAATAAGGCTTAATTATAAAACACCAAGAAAATAAGAAAATCACCACACCAATAAGGCTTAATTATTCAGCCAAACCCTACTAGTTTGCCATTAATGATATGAGGTTATATATATATATATATACAAGGGCCTCCTCAATGAAAAGGAAGCAATTAAATAAGAGAAAACCCACCAATACTTTAGAGCAATTGAACTAAGAAAGGAAACCAATTCCCTGTTTGGTTCCCGTGAAAGGCAGAGAGAGAATATAAAATGAAAACAACTTAACAAAGAATCCCAAATTTCCTATCTTTCAAATCCCATATACCCAAGAACTAAATAAAGTCCCGAATTACAGTGCTATCAAGCTAAAACTTGAGCATGAAGAGATTACTATAGAATTTTCTCGGGAAACAAACAGATTACCCGGGGCTAGCTCCATCTCCAGAGAGGGGTTGAGGCTTGTCATCTTTTGGGATGTGGGTGGATTTAACGTCGTTAGGTTCACCGTCGTGAATGGGTTCGTTGTGGTGTGGGTCCATTGCTGCTTCAAGCTTCAACAATGGCTTCTCTTCTTGTTTTATTATTTTTTTTCCCCCAAAAAAAGGCAAAGAAGGAGAAGAAATGCAAGAAAGGAAGCCCTAGATGGATGGGTGGATTGGGTTTATTGTTTCAGACTTGAGAGTATTATTTTATTCTTATCTTTTACCGTTCAAAGCCCTTGATCATGATGACTTAGTTATTACCAAAAAATATTTTATTTGAAAGAGAACCAGATAGTGTTTCCACGCGATTTCTATATTTAAAAAATATAAAAATTCATTATAAAAATATATTTATTTTATGTTTATATTTTTATATATCTAATATAAAAACAAAGGAGACATGTTTATTTAATATAGTGTTTAATTCATATCCTATAACAAAAGAGATGAAAATGGTTAAGAAAAAAACTTTTGTTGAAAAAACAAATATTTGAATAATTTTTTTAGTAAACTTTTATACTTATAAAATAAAATGTAGAGATGACATGTCTTTAAAAATAATATTTTTTATTTTTTTAAATATCCTTGTAAAAAACTTTTAATTTTAATTTATTTAACTAAAACTTATCAAAATAAAATTGATTATTATCATAATTTTAAAACTCGACCTGTAGTAAGGTTTGAATTGCAGGTCAAGAGAATCAACAAAAAAAAATTAATGGGTTTTTTGCTAGGTTTTATCTCGGATCAATTGAGTCACGTGTCGACCGGGTTTTCGACCTGATCAAGTTGGGTCAATTTTTCCTCTATTTTTTTTTAAATTCGAGTCGATTTAGATTATGAGCCGACTTGTCGGGCAAGTTTAGGTTTTATAATTAGGCTTATTATACTATTATTAATTTTAACACTCAATATAAACTAAATTAAATAAAATATAAAATATAATTATTTTTTAAATATATAAGTTTGACACCAATATATATTAAAGATAAAATAAATATTTTTATATCTTATTATATCTTATTTATCATTAACCAAACAAGTTACATAAACCATTACTACAATGACATTAATCAAATATAGATCCATAAATATTTCTTTTTTAGAAGTGACGTGGCTTCTGTTAAATCCTAAATAATCTTCTGTTAGACCTAACAAAAGATCACAATTCACCCCCCGAGCCACATGAATGTCCGAATAGTGAAATTTTCTTGATTATTCCTCATGATGTTTAAGGTTATTATAAGTAAAGATTTTTTTTAGAAAATAATTTTTATTTAAAAATATATTAAAATAATTTTTAAAATCTTTTTATTTTAAACATCAACATATCATAAAAAACATCTAAAAATACTTGAGCCTTGTTATTTTACTGAAAAGCAGTTTTGTTTCTGGAAAATGATTTTTATGAAAAGTAAATTATTTTTTGATATTTGATAGAATCATGAAAAATAGATTGGAAAGCACTTTCCAATGTTTAGCTATCTCATAAAAAATAAGCTGAAAAATAACTCATTGATATTTTTTAAGTTCATTAAAAGAATAAAGATCAAATTTTATAGATAAAAAAGATGAAGGATGAAATTTTATGGACCATATTTTATTAATGTCTTGATTATTTCTAGTGATATTTAAGGTTGTTATCGGTAAAGATTTTTTCTTTAACTAAAAGTATTTTTTATTAACCAACTTTTCTAAAAGCAAATAAATACAAGAAAATAATTTTTAAAAATCTATTTTTTATAAAATAAACACGACCTTACATATTATCATCGATTTGATATTTTTTTAAAATAAAATGTATTTTTGAAAAACATCCCAGGAAAAAAAAAAAAAAAACCACTACACTTCTCTAAGTTGTTCACACCACTAGTAGCTAAATGACATGAACATGGATCGAAAAGGCAGCAACCACTCCATGAAAAGGATATGTAGAGGTAGAATTGAAGCTTCTTCTTGATAGAACAGAGATGATGGGTCAGTCAAGTTAGAGCGTACGCTAACAAAAGTTTATCCTGTTTTCTCTATCACTGTTACAGCCATGTTTAAGACTTCAAATTGTGCTCTTCTAGCTTGGTATTCTAGCTAGAATAGTCAAAGTTGTAACCCTTTCTTCCACACAAGAAGCATTCCTGATGAATAATGATCACATCATCTCTGGAAAGAATAAGTTTCTCGACACAAGGTTAAAGATACGTTTGTTTTTGTGTTTCAAAAGTATTTTTAAAAATATTTAAATTTTTTTTATTTTTTTTATTTTAAATTAATATGTTTTTGATATTTTTAAATTATTTTAATGTGCTGATATTAAAAATAATTTTTAAAAAATAAAAAAAATAATAATTATTTTGATACATTTTAAAATAAAAAACACTTTAAAAAAATAAAAAAGATAAGCTGTACTCGAAGCACTAAGCCAGCAAAACTGATCCAACTTGTTAATTTAAAGTAAAAATTATTAAAATAATATATATTTTTTTAAAGAATTATTTTGACATTAAAATAATTTTAAAATATAAGAAAATAATTTTAAATAAAATAAAATTTTCAAATTCTTTCGGAACGAACGGCAATTGGGAACCTAGATGATCCTGCCTCGTTCGATGCAGAGGTTTGTAAAAAAGAAGAGGAAATAAGAATAAAAAATAAATGGTACGTTCAACCCAAAATAATAAAGGCAAGGCAAGACAGTCTATGTACTTTGAGTTATATGAGAATCAATCCCTCAACTTTCAATTTTAGGTGGGATCTCCCTCCAACTTTTTTCTATTTGAAATTGGGTCCTTCCTTTAGTTTTATTTATTTATTTTATCTGAATTAGGTGTGTGGGTGAGGGTAATAAAAAGGTTTCACTTTGTGTCATGGTTGATAGATGGGACGTTGCTGGTTTCCAATGCTTTCCTTTCATCGTTGCACATCCTTTTAGCTGACTTTTAACCTTTCTCTTTATTTGTTTGATTTAATTTTTATTTTTATTTCTAAAAATTTATTTTTTAGATATTAAAATAATTTAAAATTATAAAAAAATTAATTTAAATTCAAAAATATTATGTGAACATAAAATTAAATAATTTTAAAAGGTGTTTGGGAGTGTGGTTGTTTTTTAAAGTTTTTTTTACTTATAAATGTATCATAATAATGTTTTTTTATTTTTAAAATTTATTTTTTATATTAATATATTAAAATAATATGAAAATATAAAAAAATTAATTTAAAATAAAAAATAAAAAAATTTAATATTTTTTAAAAATATTTTTGATATACAAATCAGGCTAATTAACCTCCTGCTATCACTTGAAATTAGTTTAACAAATAATAATAATAATAATAATAATAGAAAAGGTTTGATATCAAGGCTTGCAGCTCAATGGCTTTGGCAGGCTTTGCCTTGCCTATATGCTTTGAGTTCGAGCTTTCGCGTGTACACCTGTCACCTCCGCAGTGCCTTACATGTCTACTGGGCTTGTAGGATGTTCAGTGGGTCCGATAATTAGTCATGGTGTGTGTAAACTGACCCGGACACCCCGGGTTATAAAAAAAAAAGCTGGATTGTCTTATTATTCTTTAAGGATACCTCTATTGTTATAATAATAATAATAATAATAATAATAATAATAATAATAATTCCAGCCCACCTCACATAAACACGACAATTGTGAATATTGATGAGGTTTGGACCCACATCATCCATCTAACAGTGTACCCTGCAAGTCCCTCATCCACGAGCAGTCATGTACTCGGAAAATAAAGACTACGTTTGATTGTTACTTTAGTAGTTTTTATGGTTAAAAATATAATAAAAATATTTTTTTAAAAAATATTTTTTTATTATAATTTGTGGGATTTAAATATATGTTTGGTTTCAAGTATGGTTAAATTTCGTAATCATGAAAAGCATGTCAAAATTATGTGATTAAAAATTATAATTCAATTTGATATTATGGTATAATTACCTAAAAGAACTTGATTCATAATTTTAATTTTCAATTATATGAAAATTAATTTACAATAATAAAATATTGTAAAAAAGACCTAAATATAGGAGAACAATATTTTATAATTGTGTCATTAAACTTGTTGCAATCCCATCACATGCATCTATACACGAAGGCCTACGGTTTCTTTCAACTAGTTAATGTGGAATCACATCAGTTAAAAAATTATCGGGAACAAAATTGGAATGACGATCAAACTCCATAAATGCCACATCTTGCAGTGAAGTTCTTCTAATGTAATTATGAATTGTCATGAACGTGACAACAATTTGAACATGCGCCTTGTAATTAAACTATAACATATTCTGTAAGATTCGCCATCTTTTTTTTCCAAACTCTAAATGCACGTTCTATCACACAACATAATGAAGAGTGGACACAGTTGAAAATTTCTTCACGAGTTTGTGGTTGTCCTCGCCTCCGAAATTCTTGCAAATGATATCTCTAACTTCTATATGGACCTAAATATCCATATTCATTATGATATCTCGAAATAACCAGGTAGTATTTCCCTGTAAAAACATATAATGAGATAAAAATAAAAATTGCGAAAAGAAAATTAACATTAACACACACACACACACACATGGTACTACCTTCTGGTGGCTTCAGGAATTTTATATGTGAATTGTAAATTGCCTCGAGAAAAACTCGTGTATTGTATGCATTACCTTCCCAACCCGCTCAAACAAATATGAATTGCAAGTCAAAGCTACATACAGCCATAATATTTTGGGTCGGCACACCTTTTCTTCCGATAAATAAAATTTGATTTTCTGAAGAAACACACGTGCGCACATGTGTACCATCGATAACTCCTACATAATTCTAATATAAGAGAAACCAGCAACCAATATCAATGTTAGCTGACTACAAAATAAATTTTACAAATTTATTTAATTCAAAGCATCACCATTAAATACCAATAATTTCATTACCTTGAAATGAGACATTTACCTTGGATTGTTCAGAATTTCACGCGGTGTGCTAACAAACTCAGGATCTACAGGTTGTATTAAATCTGTAGCGAGCGAACAAATTGATTTAAGAACTTCATTAAAGTACATACTAATAGTTTCTCCTGAATGTTGAAATCTCTCCTAAACTTTCATGTTGGAAGCACCCAATGCTATTGTATAAAGAAACATTCCAACTTTTTCAAAAACATACATTCTTCTAAATATTTTTAACTCATATTGGTTTTCAAGTTAAAAGCAAAGACTTTGAAATGTCCCCGCATCCATCTTAAACATTTTTACGCAACATGTCCAATGTCCATGTAATATTTCAGTCAACCATCGCATTCCAGTGTTGTACGAATCCATACAGGGTTCCTTGTATATATAAGTATTATAGTATAATGTGAGGGCATCTACCGTGCATAGAACCAATTTCTGACGATCATACTCCCTTTTCCAATACAACTCACCTTCTTCATTTGAATCATTATCATCGTTGTCATTATTATCAGAACTGTGATCGCTACTGGAATTTCTATCGTTATCAGCAGAATGACCAAAATTAATGTAATCGGCTACGTTATTCATTACATCATCATAACCCTCTTCAAAAAGTGCTTTAAACCATTGTGAATCCATAACTATTATGACATATGATTTTTTATGTTTAATGGGAATATACATTCAAAGTAATTGTTACATAAATTAAATATGTTCTATGAAACATGCATTTGTATTATCTTAAAGATATTCAAATTGAAATAACTTTTATATACTAATATGAAATTTCAGTTTTATAAACTTGTTATTAACTTGTTCCTTATAAATAGAAAACATTGTACTCGCAATTATGAGAATGAAAAGATGTTTAAGAAGCTAAGAATGTATTTTGTTTATAATAAAGTTCATCACGTTGAAAGTAATATGCTACAATCATATTAAATGAAATAAAACATACATATTATAAATACCATCAATGACAAATATCAGCAATGAGAAACAAGCACACATGTTTTATCAATGCAATAATTTCAATTTCTTCTTTAACAGGATGCAATATGACATGAAGTTTGCCTTCTGAAATTTTGGTTATTTATATACCAATAACAAGAACGTAACTAACATTCAAAATAACAGGCAACTAACATTCCAAAACAGTCTCACACAAACTGAAATTTTGGTTTTCATGTATGAAACCTATCATTCAAAAACAAGTAACCAAACATTCAAAGTCTCACACCAACTGAAAATTTTGATTTTAATAACCTAAACCTAACATTAAAAGTTAAGTATCTAAACATTCAAATTCCAATAATACTAACTGAAATTTTGATTTCCATGTATGAAACCAAAATTTTCTAATAAGTAACCAAACATTTAAAGTCCCAAGTTCAGTACTCATGAAATTCCAACCCAAAAATATTCAGTGATACATAATGTGAAAACATCATGGTAATGGTGTTTCAACTACTTGGGAACAGAAATACAAAAATTAGAAGCCAACTTCACATATTTCCAGCAAAAATTGCAGCACAGGAAGTCTATAAAAAAACAATGAAAAAGATTTTAGACAATTGAAAATGTTACTGGATTATAGTATTCAACATAAATCAAATGACATGAATAGGTTAATAAGTTAACACCTGACCTTGTCCATCTAAGGTTTTCTTTCTTATTCAAACATTATTTTCAACCATGATATTTTTCTATCAATAGAACCCATTGCAGCCCACATCTCCCTCTTGCTTCTCGCACTAAAAAATTCAGTGGTAAATATATGCAATGCACTACCAAAATTAACTCCATCAATTGAATGCAGTTTTTCTATTACATCTTCAATGCTACATCCTTTTTTATCTCTAGAAGTTGTTGTGCTTTCTTTGGCCATGAAGACAGACTCAATAAGTTGATCCAGACGTGTGAATAATTGTGCTCCCATTCCAGTTCCCCTCTTCTTTTTCTGGCACTGAGGTGATGCACCCTTTCCCTTTGCACTATTATGGTTGCTACTACTTTTGCGACATTGTTTCCACCAACCATATTACTAACATCATATATGAAATCAGGGATTGCATCCTCTTCAGAGTCGCCACTTCCTTCTTCTATATTAGTTTCCTCATTGGTTGTATTTCTCATTTCAGCAGCCCTATTATTTTCATTTGATAGCAATCCTTGTGAGGGAGTTCAAACATATTGTCTCGTGGCTACTATATTACTAAACATGATGTCGTACTTGGCACACAACGAGGGCTCTTTGCCAACATGCATGAACTTCTTTGCTCCTCTCATTTCCTGTGTAATGAAAGTTGGATGTAGTTAGCAATGCTAGCAGATTAATAAATAATGCAACAATACAAATAATTTTGTGAGGCTATTGATAAAGAAAACTAATCTGAATTTTTCTTTCCACCATTCATTAGTTGCAGAGATGGCCCCAAGTTCAGTACTCCAACCAACTCCAGTTTCATTTATTAATTTTTTCCACACCCTCTAGTCCTTTTTAATCTCATCTCATTTGTTTTTAAGCTAAGCTTTTGTTAATGAAAGTCTTGTTTGCTCTTTGAATGATTGTATGATAAATTTCCAGCCAGTTCTATCGAAATGGGTATTTGGTCTCATGCCTCTCTCAATAGCTTTAATGCAAATGTCACAAAACATATGCAACATTGCCTTGGTCTAACAAGTTTTATCATGTGTATCAGACTCATCAATTGCTTAATGGTTGACAATGCAATAAAAATAAAACAAATAAATAACTATATAAATAACAGATTGAATGCTGACAATGGCTAAAATAAGAAACTAAAATAACATGCAATTACATTTGCAGTAATCATCAAATAGCATAACTATAGACAACAATATAATGAAATTCTTCGAGATTGTGCAGTTGAAGTTGGTGTATTCCTTTAAAAAAATAGCATGCAATTACATTTGTCAAATAAAGGACTTTATGATTGCTCTACTATTTCTTCATAAGGGAAACAACATCTAAAACTACACATAGAAAACTCAAATCTAGAAAGTGTTTTGTCCTCAAGAAACCCAAAACAAAGATAAGTGAAATGTCATTCATAGGAATACACACTAATTTCCACCATTATCTAATTAAATATCATTTTAAATTAATATAAATTTCACATTAACCCAATAATCTGAAGTGTTAAGATCATACATATCTAGTATCATCCATAGTAATTGTAATTAGTTTTGTTTCATCAATTATCATGGGATTTTATAATTAGTGGAGGAAAATATTAGTTTAATCAATGTTTGTTTATTTGTTAGAATTCATCAGCAAAAAACTACAAGACATTCTTTCTAGTGGCTTGAAAACTATTATTGGTTGATAATGCAACGAGTACTATTCATTTAGCCTCAATTAGTTTAACATCTCATTAGTCAAAACATCAATAACTCAAGATACATGCAGGCATAAGATATGGATTTGAAAACAATGAGCAATAATCTTACACCATGACAAAAAAAAATAGTGATTTATAAAAAGAAATAAATAGATCTAGGGTTAGAAGAAAGGAATGAAAATTAACTTGACAAAACTATACGAGCGGACCGGTTAACAAACTAACCCGTTGAAAATTGTAGTTTTGATATCTGAATGAAGCAGGATTTCGATTCCTTATTTGGGGTTGTTGATTGCAGTAACGAGTGTTGTTCTTGTTCTGTTGTTAAGGAGAAATTAATAACAAGTAAATGTAAAGAAAGAGACTTTACGATGGTCATTATTTTATGGGTTGTGTAGCAGTAATGGTGATTATATTGTTAGAATTGTTGCAATTAGAGTGAATTGAATAAGAAATGAATGTGAAATGAAAATAAACGAGAAGAGAAAGAGAGAAGGGTGCTTTAGTGATTTTTCATAGCTTTTTGCAGATCCAAAAAGTTCAACCTATGGCTTCAATTGCAAAAGCCAGAAAAAATTGCTTTCCATAACCAAGGTCCAACCTCGGACAAGTGGTAGGGCCTACCATTTGGTTACCAAACTCTAAATATATCGCATTTACAGAAAACACAGACGCTACCACAAATAGAAACACATTTTATAATAGCTACTAGTTATATGACCTGCGCGATGCCGCGGGTCAATTTTTTTGCATAAAAAATATTAAAAAATGCTAAGATCTAAATGTGTTAGGTTTTTTTACAAAGTTATACCCAAGAGTCTCGGGTTTGGCTGCAACGCCTGACCTAAGAGTGATATTTATAATATTAATAATAACATTAAACTTGCATGACCCAAGTTTAAATGGGTCTCGCTGCAATACCAGACCCAATAGTCTTGGATGTCGGTCTGACTGCAAGGTCATGTCATAAAAGTGTGATAATTAAATAGATTAATTAAAAAGAAAAAAACAAAGAAAAAAAACCAACAGGAAGAAAAGAACTAATGAAGAAAAAAAAATCTGAATTAACTGGGTTAACCCGTCAAATCTGAGATCTGTGTCATGAAAGTCTAATAACTAAATAGGAAAAAATTTAATATCAACAAACTAAATAAAAAAATTAATTAAAAAGAAGGCATCAGCCTTTTCACCGTGGACTGCACTGTGCAGCCCACCGTGAAAGGCATAAAAAGAAAAAAAAAGCAAAATAAAATAAAAATAAAGGCATCAGCCTTTTCACCGTGGATTGCATACAATATAAAAAGATGAAATCGGAAGAACAAAAATAATGAGGAAAAAAAACAATCTGAATCAACTGGGTTAATTCACCAAATCAGGTTAACCCGTCACACCTGGGATTCGTGTCATGAAAGTGTGATAGCTAAATAGAAAAAGATTTAAATAAAAATTAAAAAAAAA
>Ga0325404_1000722_pt1 | contig 33527 bp, 31 predicted proteins | sample PopdelMetagenome_18_FD_205664 | JGI IMG/M metagenome (GOLD analysis project Ga0325404, IMG submission 205664) | Populus deltoides microbial communities from Bellville, Georgia, United States - Xylem-Control-R1 | ecosystem: Host-associated > Plants > Phyllosphere > Stem > Wood/Secondary xylem...
GTAGTTATTTGGACATGAAAAAGTGAAAATTATACAAGGGCTAAAGTGAAAAGGTAAAAATAATTAGAGGGCGTTGTTGGTGTAGTTTATAAATAAATAAAAAAGAAAAAAATGTCTATCCTACATCTAAAAGAAACATTCCCTTTTAAGTGTTTATAAGTGTGAGTTTCTATTGTGCAGTAAATTAAGTGAAAGTCATGATGGATAAGCTCTCTTGTTATGGGTGATCATTTTCAATTCGGTTCGGTTTTTACCTATAAAAACAACCAAACTGAAATTTTATAAAAAATAAATAAATAAACTGAAACCGATTTCAACCGACCGGTTTCGGTTCGGTTCGGTTTTTATGTCAAAAACCGAAAAAACCTACACTCAGTTATTGTGTATGATGAATGTGCAAATAAATTCAAGTAAAACGAGTGCCTCAAATCCACATCTACTGAACAACAACAATCAGAGTTTCATATCCAAGAAGAAAATGATAATAATCATGATGATGATGATCATCAAGAACAATAATAATAGAATAATAATAAGAGAAACAAAAGTAACAACAACATCAATAACAACGATCACAAGAAGAAATCTGATTGGCTTAGATCTATCCAGTTGTAGAATCAATTCCCAGATCCACCTAAAAAACAGGTAATATAATGACCACCACCCTTTTGAGTTTGGAAAATGATACGAAAAAAAAGAGGGTTTATTTTGTGTTTGATTCTTGCAGGATTTGCGAAGAAAGGCAACAATGACAAAAGTGAAAAGAAATAGGGCTGGAGGTGCATTCCAACCATTTAACAAAGAGAAAAGTGTTGGGAAGAAAACAATTGTACTAGGGAGGCTAGGCAAAGGGGTTAGAATAGAGGGTTTTTTTTTTTTTTTACTTGTTATTGAACGTAAAAGAATAAGCCAAGGGTTAGGGACTCTAAAGGGAGGGATCGGTTACTAGTGTTAGTGGGTTAGAATAGAAAGCATTTTTTTATAGTATCTTTTCTTTTAATCTGAATCGGTTTGATTTGGTTGGGGTTTATTGGTTTTGGCATTATGAAACCAAAACCGAATTAGAAGTTTTTCTAAATATTCTAATCGGTTTAATCGGTTTTTTTTCATGGTTTGGTTTTTTTGGTTTTCTTGGTTTAATCAGTTTTTCAATTTTTTTTGTTCACCTCTACTCTTAGTAGGCTTTCTAATGCTATTATATGGATATTTATCAATGTTAATACCCCATTTGACTCTATTATGATGTTAAATAATTATTGTGATAAAATAATAGCACAACTAGAATATGATAGTGCCATTTGAAGTCTTATGTATGTTATGCTTTGTATAAGACTTTTGGATTGTTTATGCACAAAATTCAAAAGCTTATAGGCTTTTGGATTTATAAACTAATGTCATAGTTGAATCTGTACATATTGAATTTATCAAAAATAAATTCATAAGTGATTCAAATGTGCAAGAACCAAATCTAACAGTAATGACTCTCAACTTAACTTTAAGTGAAAAGTGTAAAAACCTAGAAGAAATAGGTTCAAGTGAACCTAAAAGGAGTCAAATAGTTATAAAGGAAAAACATGTAGATACAAATTATATTTCTATTGATTTAATTGTATTTTTAGTGGGAGGTGATAGAAACACAGTATTGAAAAGAACATCTATGATTCTAAATGTGGAAGATGATTGAAAGACATTTTGTGAAGCTATGTCTTCTAGGGATGTTGTCTTTTGAAAAGAAACGGTAAATGATGAAATGGATTCAATATTGTCTAACAATACCTAGGTCCTAGTAGATTTACCTTCAGATTCTAAGCCAATAGGATGTAAGTGGGTGTTTAGAATAAAATATAATACTGATGGTTCTATACAAAATTTCAAGGCAAGATTAGTCACCAAAAGCTTTACTAAAAAAGAGGGTGCTGATTATTTTAACACTTATTATCCAATCGCAAGAATTACATCCATTGGAGTTTTAATTGCATTGACATCAATTTATAAATTGTATGTTCATCAAATGGATATCAAGATGACTTTCTTAAATAGAGATTTAAAGAAAGAATTATATATGGAGTAACTTGAGGGTTTTATACTTCCTGAAAATGATAAAAAAAAAAGTCTATAAATTGGCAAGGTTTTTATATGGTTTAAAACAAGTTCCGAAACAATTGCATGAGAAGTTTGACAAAGCAGTTTTGTTGAATGTTTTTCATCACAATAGTGTCAATAAGTGTATGTATTCCAAATTTACAAAGGATTTTTGTGTGATTATTTGTCTTTACGTAGATGACATGTTAATCTTCAGCACTAATATGATTGGAAAAGTTGAAACCAAAAGGTGTCTCACTTATATTTTTAAAATGAAAGATCTTAGTAAAGTGGGTACAATTTTAGGTATCAAAGTTAAGAAACATAGTAGTGACTATGCACCTAATCAGTCACATTATACAATAAAAAGTAATAAATGAACCATCCGAGAGCTTCTTGAAATACACACAATTTCATATTCACTCTTAAAATAATTATATCCAAGCATAAAAGTATCAAACCTTTTATACCACTGCATTAGTGACTGCTTCAAGCTATACAATAACCTTTTTAATAAGCACACATGGTTTTCCTTACCTTAAGCAATGAAACCCTCTCTTTTTGATGAATATAGATCCTCTCATCCAGCTCACCAATAGAAAAATTATTTTGATATTTAGCTGCTCAAGCTCTAAGTTAAACAAGGCAACCAATACCTGAATGGAACTATACTTCACAACTAAAGAGAACAATTCATTGAAGTCAACACCTTTTATTTGTATAAAGCCCTTAGCAACTAGGTGTGCTTCAAACATTTCATCCTCAACCCCTAGGATTCCATCTTTTCTCTTATGTTGGTTTAACAAGCTTCCATGTCTAGTTTTTATAAAGATATTTAATCTCTCCATTCATAGCAATCATCCACTGAGTAAGATGTTTTGCAAGAAATTATCTTTTTATAACAACAAGGCTGATGATTATTAAGATTATCTACAACATTCAAGGAAAAAATAACCAAATCAACATAATCACACTTAACTAGTGCTTTTTTCTATATTTTTTTTTTGTCTTCCTATATCAATATTGTAAGGTTGTTCTCTAAGTACATTTTTATCAACAATATCCGACACCACTTCCTTAAGAAGCTCAGCTAAAGCATTTTTAGCACTACTTTTTAAGCTTAGGTGACTTAGGATCAACACACCATAACTGATATCCTTTCACCCTAGATACATAGCCTAAGAATATGAATTTTCTTGCTCTCGGCCCAAGTTCATCTTCTTTAACATGAGCATAAATAGGACAACAAAATATTCACAGTTTAAAGTAATCAGCAAGAGAACCATACGATAACTCTGAAGTCTTCAACTAAAAAAATATCAATTAAGATTTATTCACCAAATAACAAGCCATATTAATTGTTTCAGCCCGAAAGTCATTTGAGAATTCAGCTTGTGAAAGTATACAATGTGCTATTTCTAAGAGTGTTTTATTCATATGTTTTGTGACCTAATTTGTTGTGGTATATTTCTCATAGTGTGATGTCTCGCAATTATTTTATTCTTGCAAAATTCATTAAACTTACTTAATCAGAATTATAAGTCATTATCAGTTTTTAAGTGTTTGATCTTTGTATTAGTCTACTTCTCAATCAAGGTTTTTCATTGCTTAAAAGTGTCAAACACATTACTCTTTCTCTTAAAAAAAATACACCCAGACCTTCATAGAATAGTCATCAACAAATATCAACAAATAATATGCTCCACCTTTTAACATAACATGAGGAGGACCTTAAAGGTATGATGAATAAAGTTGATTTTAATTTTATCATACATTATTTACCATAAACACAATGCTCACAAAAATCTAGTTTACCTATTTTTTTAACACAACAAATCTTGCTTTCTTAACTCTATCATCCCTTTCTCACTTATATGTCACATCTATATGTGTTATAGCTGAGTAGAAGCACTATTTGAATCAACTATAGATGATACAGTAACTTAATCAATAAATGTTAAACGTTGAATATGGTAGAGGCCATTAACTAGCTTTCTTTTCATCGCGACAAGAGCACCCTCACAAACTCTTAAAACCCCATATTTAGCAAAATAACCATAACCTTAGAAATTAAAAAGACTAAAAAAACTTATTGAACATGTTCAACTTGTGATATCATCATACATCCTAATTCAAATATACCCACACCAACAATAAAAAGTCCTTTTATTGTCTCTTAATAAAACAATACCATTAACAACTTCATAAATGTCAAATCAACTTCTATTAGGATAACAATGATATGTGCAACACGAATTAAGAATCCACTTATCACCTAAGTTGCTAATATATATAACCAGAACACTTTCAACATCATAAAAAATTTCCCCTTCACTAGCAACATTTGCAACATCAAAGGTTTCCTTATTTCCCTTATTTTTCCACTTAGAAAGTTCTTCCTAAAGTACCATACTTCATGATGTTCGAAGCATTTAATTTTTCTAGACTTTAATTTTGATCTAAACCTTCCTCTATTACTCGAACCCTTATTATTTTTTATACCCCTCATAATCAAACCCTTTGAATGGTCATTATTATGACTCTTTAACACTCACTTTTTCAACTCCCTGTAGTTTAAGGAAGCTTTGAAATCTTCTAAACTAAGATTATCTCTTCCATATAACAAAGTATCAATAAAATGATCATAAGATGGAGGTAACAAATATAATAAAATCAAATCTTGGTCCTCATATTCAAACATAACATTAACAATTTGTAAATCTAAAATTACTCTATTAAATTCATTAAGATGGTTTTTAATGGACATTCTTTTTTTTTCATCCAGATAGTATACAATCGATGTGTAAACCCTGGGAAAAATAAATGTTGCTTAAATTTCAAACTAGCTACATGGGAAATAAAAGTGAAGAAATTCATGCATAAGGTTAAATAAAACAGGAATTCATAAATTTTTGGATATAAATTTCCTGGAAAATAATTCGAGACATTATAAATTAACCCAGTAATGTTGAGGGTTGGATTTAATTGAACAAAATAAACTAAACGAAAAGTTCTAGGGTGGAGTTATAAGAAATGAAAAGAGGTATAGCTTGATTATAAGAAGAAAACGATGTGGGGGCAAAAAATAATACACTTAAAGGAATTGGGGCCTAAGTACAAATAAGAAAAATTATAGAGTATAAATACTCATCTCCTCACCAAAAATCTACAGCAACCAAAAGGAAAGAAAATAGGGATTTTTTATATCCATTCTTGCAAAATCAAGAGAGAAACACCAAAATTTCAAAAGCCCTTCCAAGATTAAGGGTTAATAGATGGAAAAAAACACTTGTGGGTAAGGGATCAACAAGAAAATTTGAACAAGAAGAGAAGAAGGAGGGCCGACTGTCATTAGAAAAAAGGAAGGAGGGTGTCGAAAATCTTCAACTGGTTGAAGATCGAAACCTTAATTCTTGTCGGGTAAGGTATTCTAAACATGATCTTATAATTCATTTCAAATTCGATTATGAATTGATGCCTTGATGTTGAATTATAGATTAGGATTCTTAGACTGTAACTGGGGAAAAAGTAATAGATGTTACAATTAAGTTAATTCATGTGTTGTATATGATTGAGAGCATGAAACCATGATAATTTACCTAGAAAATATAATTTGTGAATGTTATGTGTGAAGAATGGAAGGGGTAACGAATTTGGAAAGGCTCCTCTCCCTACTTTTGGTGAGATTTCAGGTAAGAGGATGAGGGAATTAGGATCAGGTTCCTTTACAAAAATTATATTTTTAAATGTTGAATAAGAAAATTGATCTTGCTTAATTTGGAGCTATAGAACTCAAGTTATGGGTTACCAACTGAGACTGGGTCATGATAGACCCTATAGGGTAGTAAGTTTGAGTTATTGATGAGAAATTTTGACTGTCTTGGGGGCCAAACTGGGTTCTCCTTCCTTCAGGGGACTTGTAGCCCCATTTCTTAGCTTTCCAACGCGACTAACCTTGCTTGAAACATAGTCCTAGAACTCTAGATAGAGTTAAAATCTGAGAGGAGATCAAAATGCGACCTCTACAGACAATAACAGTTTAAAAGAGTAACAATTCAAAACAATAACGGTTCAAAATAGTAACAGTTTGAAAAAGTAATGGTTCGAAAGAGTAACAGTCGAAAGAGTAATGGTTCAAAACAGTAACGGTTTAAAACAATAACAGTCCAAATATAAAGAAATGAATGATTGAAAGAAATACCTATTGGTTGTTGATATGGTTATTATAAAATGTATCCTTGAATGAGGAAAATTTACGAGATAAGCCTGTGATTTGCAGGACGGACCACCGGAGTTGTGTAGCAGCAACAACAGGGGAGCACAAGTAGAGCTTCTATTGCAGGTACGTGATCCGCACATATACTTTATAGTTAAATTCCATGATTTAATATGTTATTGATGTGAAATGTGAATTACCGAATGTTGGATGTTATGTGAAATGAGGAAAGTTTGCGTAATGATGTCGATATTTTAGATAGTATTTTGAGTGTATGTGTATTCGAGGTGAAAGGTTGTTGTGTAAATTGCCAAGTGATGAAATTATCGCTGACAACGAAAATATAAGAAGCGTGATATAGGGCATGGACTAGCATACATTTAGTGTATGTTAGGATCCCGGGTAAGGGGATCGCCATGTTTGGACTAGCATACATTTAGTGTATGTTAGAGATCAACATGTATTGGCTAGCATACATTTAGTGTATGTTAGGATTCGGGGTAAGGGGATCCCGAGGAAGGGGATCACCTTGCATCGATTCCTACGGGGTGATGATGATACTAGTGAAATTGGTATCAGTAATGTGTTAAGTAGAAATATTCATTGTTGATCTCATGAAATCTTGAATGGAGGTGGATAATGGAAAAGGAAACGATTTTTAGTAGTTGAATGAGAAAGAGTTTCGAATGAAAACCAGAATGGAGAAGTGAATAAAATATGAATGCATGTTTATCTTTATGGATATTTGTGTTGTTATATTTATTGTGATATTCATGTTTCAATAATATGTATTTTATTTCAGGACCATCACATGCACGACAGGAGTAGATCCTAGCTTATGTTCATTTTTTGTAATTCTAGGTTTTAGGGAGTATACCCTTGTATTTTGTAATAATACAACTTTTATATAACTTAATTTGTATAATCAATGTTTAAACTTGAATAGATAATCTTAACTCCGAAATTCATATGATTGTGTCCATGTATACGTGTTTATCTCATTTATTCCTCTATTATGATATTTGTTGTTCAATATATGTTATAAATATTATCGTTGTGATGAAGATGATGTTTGTAGGATTGAAACCCAGGATGATTGGGTCGTGATTGAGTTATGAGATATGAAATATTAGAAGTGTAAATAGGTTAAATGTTGATAACTTGGGACCTCCCGATATAAGGGAGATTATACTGAAATTTTAGTCAAAATTTTGGTACAATTTAATATGAACTCCTTGCACACACACGCGCGCACGCACGCACACATATATAATAATAATTGTTGTGTGTGTCACTTGACATGGGATTGTTGCTTAATCCTGGATATGGGGATGTTACACGATGCTTCAGATACAATCAGTTCATATGGGATTTGGTCATGTAAAAAGTTTCCAACTATGTTCATAATCTAGTAGTTGTAGTCTCCTCAGTAACCTCTTTTAGAACCCCATCACACAAACAAAGTTGAATAACATTATGTGTTTGTTCCATGAAATCTTCTTTCTCTTTATCATCCATCCCTTTAAGCAAATTGTCTACACCTTCCAATGCCTTAAATAAGCCTTTTTGAAATGACAAGGCATGTATATTAATACACTACAGATTGAAATCGTTTCTACCATTAAATTTCTCTACATCAAACTTCATCATCAATGTTAGTTTTATGAAATCATTTCTACCATTAAATTTCTCTACATCAAACTTCATCATCGATGTTAGTTTTATCACAATCATGAAAGCCAATTGATAAACAAGCAAGATCTTATATTAGTTTGTGGTGAAAACAACCTTAAAATCTCAACTGAATTAGCTAATAAAGAAATATTAAAAGACAAGCACAATCAATTGCACAAGAGCATACATGAAATTTACATGGTTCAATAACTTACACCTACTATAATTAGAGAAATTCAATATGAAAAGTAAGAGATCACGAAGTATCACATATAATTTTTCTCTCACCTAAAATCCTAAAGTGACCTAAAAGTCATTTTTTTTACTCTTTCTAGCTATAAAAATATAGAGAATGGAAGCACTAAAAAATAAACCTTGCCTTTAAAATATAAAAAAATTAGGTTTTTATATGGATTAAATACATAGGTATTTCTTTGCTCACTTGGATCCCCAATTTAAAACAAACCTAACAATATAAATCCAAGACCAAGGCAAACTCACATATTTCAATGAAAGGGGATGAAAACTACTTAAGATTCTATCCATTTGATAATTTTTTTTAGATTTTAATAAGAACTACCTCCTTCTTTAACACTATTCATAACCATTTCCATGAGATCCAAAGCCTTTAATTTCAACTATTCATTACTCAGAAGATGGTCCACCATGTTATTTATTTCTCATCTTAGAACCATCTCACTCACATCTTTGTCAAGTCCCAATCTAGTATTCCATATGTCACAGATGTAGATTTGGTTAAAAAATCAATCAACAAAGCAAGGCCAGCGCAAGATAGGTACCCCATTGGACACACCTTCAATGGTAGAGTTCTATCCACAATGACTTACAAAACAAGCCATTAAAGGGTGTGCTAAAAGTTTCGATTGAGGTTCCAGGTAACTCTACCTTAACTTGAGTGCCTATTTTCATCTTGAAATTCTTGACAAAAGACATCACTTGTTTTATTGGTTACATCCAGCCTTACAACCCATAAGAATAGTCTATTGGTATCCTCCAATCCTAGAGCCGATTCTTAAGATTGGGTTGGGCTATAAATGACTACCCATAGTGGTTGATCAAGCCATTTCAAACATGTTTAGTCTTCTGGCCAGAAGTTTTCTACTGAATCTCTAATTCTGTTGATTGCTAAAAGTGGATCTATTGGAAGGGTTTGAGGAGCAAAGTTAAATGCTTCAGGTTCTATGTAGTTTGTAAGCTGAGTTGTATAGTAACTAGGGGTGAGCAAAAAAATCAAAAAACTGAGAAAACCAAGAAAACCAGAAACAAAATAACTGAAATAATTGAATTGTGAAAAAAACCGATTAGAATTTTTTAAAAAACAATCGGTTCAGTTTGGTTTTAGTTTTATAAGCCTGAAACTGAAAAAACCGAACCGAATCCAAACTGAAAAAACAAAAAAAAATCAAGCCAAACCGGAAAAAATTCGAGTCAAACCGAGTGAAACCGAACCAAACTGGAACCGCTCGGTTTGAACCGATTTGGTTACTTTTTTTGATAAAAACTGAACCGAATCGAAAATGATCACCCCTAATAGTAACTAGTATGCCAGCTTTATGAATTGGTATGGTTGGTGAAAGCTTTATTATCTAGTTTATTATTATTATTATTAGGGTTCCTACAAGGAAAAATCTCGAGCTATAACGTTTGTGAACTAGAAATGCAAGAACCATGTTTTTAAGGTGTTGTTATTTCCTTAATAAATTATTACATACCTATCTTTTTCAACTGTTGAATTTCATTCTAATATCATTTTTTTTTCTACTTTCTTAGTTTTGAAACTTTCAAATGTTAGCTCAATTTGACAAAAAATCATATATATATATATATATATATATATATATATATATATAGGGAGAGAGAGAGAGAGACAGAGAAAGTGTGTTTAATGGAGGTAAAAACTGACTTTCCTTATCTATAATCCCATCTTCAATCATTTTTAGGATGCTAACATTCCAACTATATCAGAACAGAACACATCCAGCTGATTCCCTTTATGTTAGTTATTGAACTTGTTTACTAAGATTAAGTGTATTGAAGTTAATGTTATAATAAATATTCATGAACATAAAAAATACTATGAATCTAGAGTAAGTATTGAAGAGTCTAATATTAATTAAGTACTTTGAAGATTGTAAAATACATTTTGTAATATCTATATATATTATATGGATTTGATAATGAAAGGTATGAGAGTACCATTATTTTGTGTATTGTATTCCACCAAAATCTTCTGAGTAGTAACCCCTCCTCTATTCTGTTATTGTTTTTTTCTAATAAATTTGGTATCAGAGCTTAAGAGTAGATATGGCTTCCAGTAATAACAGTGCTCAATTTCATATTCCTCGTCTTACAAAACAAAACTATTATCTGTAGTGTATTCAATACAATGCACTACTAAGATCACAAGAGTTACGGGAGTTAGTTGAAGATGGTTACACTGAACCAGAATCAACAAGAGAAGAGGCAGCAATGAGTAATGCAGAAAGACAAACATTAAGAGAATTAAGGAAGAAGGTGTTACTAAGGCCTTATTCACAATTTGTCAAAGACTTGATGAAGCACTCTTGAGATGGTGGCACTAGCAAAGAAGTCAAAAGAGGCATGGAAAATGCTTAACAAGACTTATATTGGAATTGAAAAGACAAAAAGGGTACGGTTACAAACATTGAGAGGAGACTTTGAGAAATTGAATAAAGAAAGTAATGAGATAGTTTTAGATTACTTTGCAAAAGTAATCTCTTTAGTACACCAGATGAGAAAGAACGGTGAAAATATTGATAATGTTCATGTGATGGAGAAAATTCTAAGGTCTCTAGATTTAAAGTTTGATCATGTGGTTGTAGCAATTGAAGAATCAAAGAATTTGGAAGATCTAATAATAGAAGAATTAATGGGATCTCTGCAAACTCATGAGTAGAAAATTGATAAAAGAGGAGAATGAAGATCTCTTGAACAAGCATTGCAGACAAAGTCAATTATTATGAATGTTAGTGAATTTGGCAGAGGAGTATTTCAAAGAGGAAGGTTCTTTCACAGAAGAGGAAGAGGAGGAAGATCATTTAGAAATCAAGAATCTCATGGTGCATGAAATCAAAATTTTAATTTCAGAGGTCGTGGCAGAAGCAGAGGAAGAAGTTGTGGAAGATATTCAAATTGAGGGAATAATAATGCAAACGTACAATGTTATAATTTTAAAGAGTTTGGTTATTTTGCTTCAGATTGTTCTCAATACAAATTTGAAGACAAGAATGTCAACTTTGCTAAGAATGAAACTGATTCTAAAGAACCTGAATTATGTTGGCCTATGGAAAATTTGATGGCAGCAACTCTAACACCCGGTATTTAGATACAGGAGCATCAAATCATATATATGATATGAAGGAAGCATTTGTTGATATCGATGAAAGTTATATAGATAACATTACCTTTGAAGATCTTTCTCAAAGACTAGTTGAAGGAAGAGGTAGAATTCTTATTAAACTTAAGAATGGTGTGCAGAAGTTCATATAAGGAGTTTTTTATATTCCAGACATGAAAAACAACATTCTGAGTTTGGGACAGTTTTTGGAGAAAGCCTTTGAAGTGCAGATAAAAGATAAGAATTTGAAGATTTTTTATGAGTCTGAAGCTGCAATTGCTTCATTTAAAATGACTAGAAACAGGATGTTTCCTCTGGATTTGAGTATATATCTGTCATAGTGTTTTAAGGCAGAAATCTTCAACATGATGAATTTATGCCATCTACAATATAAACATTTAAACTTTGGATCACTGATGCTGATGGAGAAAAACAAAATGGTTTTTGGAATACCAAAGTTAGAGCACACAAGCAAAATGTGTGAAGTGTGTATAGTATGCTTTGCTTGTTTTCAGGAAATGATCCTATGACATTTGAAAAAGCATATAAAGAAAATAGATGGAAGAAAGCAATAAAGGATGAGAGCCATTCCATCATAAAAAATAATACATGGGAATTGACAACACTTCCCGAAAGACATAATGCAATAGGAGAAAAATGGATCTTCAAGATAAAGAGGAATGCAGAAGGAGAAATTGAAAAACATAAAGCCAGATTAGTAGCAAAAGGATATAAGCAACAATATAGAGTTGATTATGAAGATGTTTTTGCTCTAGTAGCAAGAACAGAAATAGTAAGACTGCTGATTTCCCTAGTAACTCAGAAAAGATGGGAGATATTTCAGATGGATGTAAAGTCAGCATTCTTAAATGGCAACCTTGAAGAGGAAGTTTATGTAGAACAACCAATTGGTTTTGTGATAAAAGAAGAAGAAGAAAAGGTTTACAAAATGAAGAAAGCTCTTTATGGGCTTAAACAAGCGCCAACAGCATGGAACTCCATAATTTATGGCTACTTTTCACAGAAAGGATTCATAAGAAAAGTTTATAAGGCAGAGTAATGTTTGATGATATACTTTTCACAAGGAATGATCCTACTATGATTCAAGACTTCAAGCAATCCATGGTGAAGGAATTTGAAATGACAAACTTAGGTCTCATGGCCTATTTTATGGGATTAGAGGTGAAGTAGTGCAATGATGGAATCTTTATTTCACAAGCCATACAACAAAAGTTTTGAAGAAATTTGTTATAGAAGATTGTTGTCCAATAGACAATCCAGTTGAATATGGAACCAAGTTAACTAAAGAAGGAGAATGAGACTTAGTTAATCCTACATACTATAAAAGTATTATGGATTGCTTGTGTTATCTAACATGTACCAGACCAGACATTTTGTTTGGAGTGGGCTTGATTAGCAGATATATGGAGAAGCCAATAAGTTCACATTTGAAGACAACAAAGAGGATCCTTCGTTTTGTTAAAGGAAGAACAAGCTATGGATTGTTTTATTCATCTTCATAGAATCTTGAAATTACAGGTTATAGTGATAATGACTAGGTAGGAAACTTGGAAGATAGAAAATGTACAACTGGATTAGGATTTTTTTATAGGAGAAAAAGCTTTCACGTGGACATCAAAGAAATAATCTATTGTTGCATTATCCACATGTGAAGCAAAATACATCGTTGTTGCATCGTGTGTGTGTCATGCAATATGGCTAAAGAAATGGATGGAAGATTTGCAGTAAAAACAGAGTAAGGCTACACGAATCTTTGTTGATAACAAGTCTGCTATAGCAGTTGCTAAGAATCCAGTTCATCATGAACATTTAAAACATATTGATACTCAATTTCACTTCATTAGAGAGAACATAAAATAAGGCAATATGGAGTTAGTTCATGTCAAAACTCATGAACAAATTGCTGACATTTTTACAAAGCCATCGAAGACTGATGTTTTATGTTATTTGCAGAAGAAGTTTGGAATCGTGAAGATGGATAGAACAAGTTTAAGAGGGGAGAATATTAGTTATTAAACTTGTTTACTAAGATTAAGTGTATTGAAGTTAATGCTATAATAAATATTCATGAACATCAGAAATACAATGAATCTAGAGTAAATATTGGAGAGTCTAATATTAATTAAGTACTTCAAATATTGTAAAAGATATTTTATAATGTCTATATATATTGTATGGATTGGATAATGAAAGGTGTATTGTATGGATTTGATAATGAAAGGTGTAAGAATACCATTATTTGGTGTATTGTATTCCACCAAAATTGTGAGTTGTAACCCCTCATCTGTTCCGTTATTGTTTTTTTCCAACACTTTGCGCAATTTTTATGACACATCCAGTAGTTGGATCGGCAAGAATGTAGCTGATGTTATCACTATCTGATGCATTAAATTGTTCGATGAGCTCCTATAAGCTGTAGGATGGTTCTTTCAGTTTCTTTTGTCTGGTTTGTTCCATAGATTGCAATTCATCAGGAATTGAATTTCATTCTAATCCCCTATATTGCCCATATCTATTTCACGGGTTTGAATTCTTGAGAATAAGAAACAAACCAAAGGGAGATTGAGAGATATTACTCTTGAATTAATATGATTATTGCTGACCAACTTTTAATTACTAGTAGCGTTTTATTTTCATTAGCATAGGATGGCACTAGCTCTTTTAAAGAATCAATTGTTATTTCTAAAAGTAGCACTTTTGATTGACACACACACACACACACACACACTGTAGCAAAATGGACATAGGGGATAATGAGAAGATAATGAAAGCCATTATAAAGTTCTTCTGGATGTTATCTAAATGGCTCCTATTCAATTAGACTTCCTACAAGTGGTATCAGAGCCCCAAATCTTTGGATGTGAGACATGGCTCTTGACACTCAGTCTCAAGATTTCAAAAGGCTAGAAAACTCACTTGAATCTAGTGGTAAGAAATAAGCATAAAAGTATAAACAAGTAATGAAGATGTTGGAAGTATTTGGTCAAAACCCAGAAAATACTAAATCCATCCATGAAGCCAAGTTTGGGGAGCTTAAAGATCTTATTGGTGGATTTTTTTGTACTAACAGAGCTCTATTTTATAAAAGTAGCAATTGTCTACAAAGGAACCAGTATAACAAGGGACCATCAAACTTCTCATCATGGTGAATATGCTTCAAGAGCATGCTTGGTTCGTCAAGGAGGTCACCACCCCTTTAAGGTACATAATCCTAAATGAGATTTCTTTAATTTTAATGATGATTATGTGCACAAATGGCTTTGCAATTATAACCAGTACTTTGACATTGAAGAAATTCATGATTTTGAGAAGTTTAAAGTAGCCTTATATTATCTTTAATGGTATGGCTCTTAATTGGCACCAAAACTTTATAACAATTTTAGGGAATCAAAAGGTTATTTAGGGTGAATATATAGAAGCATTATGTAGTAAGTTTGGGGTCAGAAGGATCCATTGGAAGAGCTTAAGAATCTTAAGCAAGTGAAAAACATAAACTTGTATTTGGGATTTTGATATGTTGTAGAATAGAGAAGAGACTAATGAGAAATAGGCTCTTGTGTTTTTTTAGGAAGATTAGAGATTGAGATCAAGAACTTGGTTAGGATGTTTGAACCAAAAGCTCTAAAGCAAGCTTGCAACTTAGCACGCCTACAAGAAAATACCTTTTCTTATAGGAGATCCCACCAAGGCTATATCAAACACACCTCTCTAACTGTAACCCACACTAACCAATCTAAACTTTCCCTAGTTCGACACCCTACACAAAAGTAGACTACAAATTGGTCCCAACACATAAAATAATCAATAGAATGCTAATTTTTGGAAATTCATACTCCTAGTGGACTTGACCTTTTAAGAAATACAGAGTATGCATCTCAAGCAGCTTTAAGGGAAATTGAGGGTTTGCCAGAACTAGGAGAAATTTATCCTTTTGATGGTTCTGCTGACCAGCTTGGTTTGGTTGACTCTAATAGTGGTAAATGCCTTTCTGCTGCAATTCTTCTTTATTATGGATGAACCTTATTGGAAATTCTTATAAAATATCTCCAAGCTAGAGCGTTCTTGTACTTTAAGATATATAAAAAGCAAGACATTACCCATGTTGCAATCATGACAAGTTCTGTTAAGAATAACCATGAGCATATTACTATCTATTTGTTAATGGCATCATTATCTTGATATTGTTTATTCTGTTTTTACTTCTTTAGATTTAAACTTATCTAGGATAAGTCTAGCTAGTTACATAACTCCTTAGATAAAGGAGATTATGGTTGTTACGTTTCTTATCTTGTAGTGTTTGATTTCATCTATAAATAAAAGTTAAGGGATGGTAATAACCTATGAAAAACTATTATGCTCTTTGTTCTTTGCTGCAAATTCTCTATTCTTTGTTTTTTTGCTTATCGTCAACTTAACATATTCACTTTTTTATATATATGTTATCAACAATTGGTATCAGAGCATATTCTTGATCTTTAAAGGGTTGTGAGTGAAACATGAGAGATTAGTAAGGTTTTTAAGCAATGGATTCTGCAAACTTTCTGGCAAAAACACTAGTGTTCACAGGGTAAAATTATGGTGTGTGGCTTGTTAAAATGGAAACTTATCTTAAACTCTTTGACTTGTGGGAGATAGTGGAAAGTGATAAGCAACCAACTCCACTACGAAAAAATCCCACAATTGCACATATCAAGTTCTTTAATGAAGAAAAGGCAAAGCGGTACAAAACTCTTACATGTCTTCATAATACGGTGAGTGAAGAAATTTTCACCAAAATTATGGCTTGTAAATCTACCAAGAGACATAGGATAAGTTAAAAGCAGAATTTCATAGAGATGAGAAGTCTAAAAAGATGCAAGTCTTGAATCTTAAAAGACAGTTTGAAGGTTTGAAGATGAAGGAAACTGAGACTATCAAAGACTTCTCTTCTTAAATTTCATAAATTATGAATTAAGTGAGACTCTTGGGAGAAGATTTTCTTGATTCAAGAGTAATGGAGAAAGTTCTGGTAAGTTTACCGGAGTAATTTGAGCATAAGATGAAGGAAACCAAGACTATCAAAGACTTCTCTTCTCAAATTTCACAAATTATGAATTAAGTGAGACTCTTGGGAGAAGATTTTTCTGATTCAGGAATAGTGGAGAAAGTTTTGGTAAGTTTACCAGAGTAATTTGAGCATAAAATTTGCTATATAGAAGATTCAAAAGACTTCTCAGACATGAGTCTACAAGAGTTAGTAAACGCATTACAAGTAGTTGAGCAGAGGCAAGCTTATAGACAAGAAGGTATAAGTGAAGGAGCCCTTGTTGTAGTTTCAAAAGAGGAGTCGGGTTAAGAACTTTTACAGGAACAATCAAGAAGGAAAATGGGAAAAAAGGAAAAGTTGGCAATCAATTAATTGGCAACAAAACAATAACAATTACATCACTAAAGGGAAAGAGAGGAGAGAACATTTCCCTCCTTGCAAATTCTATCAGAAAACAAATCATCTTGAAACTTGGTGTTGGCTTAAGAATACATAATGCAAAAGTTGCAAATAATTTGGTCACATCCAAAGATTTTGCAAAAACAAAGCTGGAGCAGTAAAACAAGCTCAAGTTATAGAAAATTCAGAAGTTAAGGAAGATCTTTTATTCATAGTTATAATATAAAAGATGTGTACCACAACAAAGGTAAATGATTCATGGCTTACTGATAGTGGTTGCACTAATCACATGACTGCATATTTAAGTTTATTCAAGGATTTGGACAAAAGCTACCTGTCCAAAGTCAAAATTGGGAATGGAGACTATGTGAAGGTTGAAGGAAAAGGTGCAATTGAAGTAGAAACAATGTCAGGTACAAAACTTCTCGAGAATATGTTGTATCTACCTAAGATTAATCAGAATCTAGTAAGTATGGGATAATTAATTGAATCTGGTTACTCAATATCTTTTAATGATGGAGTGTATGACATTAAAGATAAAAAAAGAAAACTACTGCTATTTGTTAAGATGATAAATATGAGCTTTATGTTGATTGGAGAGAAGTATGCTTGAATGTTAATACCTGTGATGATAATGATTCTATTTTATGGCACAAAAGGCTGGGCCATTTCAATTATGCAACCTTAAAAAGGATGGTTGATCTGAAGATGACCTCTGATTTACCAGAAATACAAGAACAAAATAATGTTTGTGAAGCTTGTCAACTAGAAAAGCAGACTATAATTGTTTTTCCTGACACTGCATTTAGAGCAACATCAAAACTCTAGTTGATACACACAGATGTGTGTCGCCCGATACATAATGAATCTTTGAATGGCTCAAAGTACTTTCTATTATTTGTTGATGACTATAGCAGGTTCTGCTGGGTTTATTTTCTTACAACTAAAGCTGATGTGTTTGCTGAATTTGTAAGGTTTAAAACAATAGTTGAGCTAGAAATAAGAAACAAACTGAAGATGTTAAGGTATACCAATGGGGGTGAGTATACCTCTTGATAATTTGAGGGATAATTGGCAAAAGAGGGATCAAACATTAGCTAACAATTCCTTATACTCCACACCAGAATGGTGTCAGTGAGAGGAGAAACCAAACATTGATGGAGATGGCAAGATGTTTGTTATATGAGAAGAAAATGTAATTAAAATTCTAGGCAAAGGCATTAAACACAGTATCCTACCTTCTAAATCGTATGGCCACAAGAGTTTTGGGAGACAAGACTCCTTATGAAATCTTATATGGTTTTAAACCTAGTGTTGATTATTTAAAAGTTTTTGGCTGCCCTTGTTATGTCTTGAAAGTTGTAGTTAAAAGGAGAAAACTTGATCAAAAGGTTGATTTAAGAATTCTTATACGCTATAGCACTAAATCTAAGGCCTGTAAAATCTATGATCTTAAATTTAATAAAGTGATTGCTTGAGATGTAAAAGTTGCAGAATGTGTTACTTGGAACTAGGAAACTACATCAATTGAAGGGACTAAACAAAAGTGACAAATTAAAATGGATGTTGAGAGGATGATGATGTTGTCGACAATAAACCAGTAAAAGGGATAAGGTCCTTAACTAACGTTTACAGCAGGTGCAACATTGCTGAAGCAAAACCAATAGATTTTGAAGAAGCAATCAACTCACAAGTATGGATAACAATAATGAAGGAGGTGCTCACTATGATAGAAAAGAAGGAAACATAGATGCTAGTTGACAGACTAGTTCACAAGAAGGTAATAGGTGTGAAGTGGATTTTCAAAACCAAATTACATACGGATGAGAATATCAACAAGCACAAAGCAAGGCTTATAGTAAAAGGGTATTCACAAGAACCAAGTGTTGATTTCACAAACACGTTTGTAGGTATTGATTTCACTAACACGTTTGCTCCAGTTTCTAGGCTTGATACAATAAAACTTTTGTTTGCTTTAATAGAACAAAATGGTTGGTATATCTTTCAATTAGATGTCAAGTCTGCTTTTCTTAATGGTGTTCTAAATGAAGAAATATATGTTGAACAACCTGATGGCTTTGAAGAAGAGAAAGAGATTACATCAAACAATGTGTATTTGTTAAAGAAGGCTTTGTATGGACTCAAATAGGCTCCTAGAGCTTGGTACAACAAATTGGATAGTCACCTTTTAAGCTTAGGCTTTGAAAGGAGTATGAATGAAGTAACTTTAAATGTAAAACATGTTGATAAGCATAAACTGGTCATGCCAATATATGTAGATGATTTACTGATTACAGGAGATAAGGAGCAGCTTATATAGGAGTTTAAAACCAATATGAAGGATAAGTTTGAGATGAACGAACATGGTATGCTATCATATTTCTTAGGCATGGAAGTAACTCAATTTGAGCAAGGTTATTTTCTATATCAGAAGAGGTTTACAGTGAAGACACTTTCAATTTTTTCAGAATCTCCTTAGTATACTTCTTTTTACATATGAAGATTCCATCATTGCTTTGTTTCACCTTAATTTCAAGGAAGTAAGACATCAAACCAAGGTCTGTCATCTCCAATACATTAAGCATTTCAGCCTTGAACTCTTCTATTGGTGTCTTATCACTTCCTGTTACAAGAAAGTCATCAACATAAATATATACAATAATTAAGTTTGCATCAGTTCCTTTTACATATAATGGCCTCACTTAGACTTTTAACAAAGCCAAGTTTATATAGATGCTCATCAATTCTACTATATCATGCTCTTGGAACCTGTTTAAGGCCATATAAAGCCTTCTTCAAAAAGTAGACCTTCTCCTATTGTCCCTTGACTTCAAAACCTCTTGGTTGTTCTATGTAAATCTCCTCTTGCAGATATCCATTCAGAAACGCAAATTTTACATCTAATTGATAAACTTTCCAATCCTTTTATGCAGACAATGCAAGTAGCAATTTGATTGTATCAAGTCATACTACCGGTGCAAAGGTTTCTGAGAAGTCCACTCCAAACACTTGAGCAAAGCCCTTCACAACTAATTTGGCTTTGTATTTGTTTATAGAACCATTTGTATTTTGTTTGTTTATATAAACCCATTTGACTCCTATGGCCTTTTTATGTAAAGGCTTGTCCATCAACACCCAGGTATCATTCTTTTCGATCATTCTAAGTTCTTCTTTCATTACTTTAATCCATTTGTTATTCTTCAGTACCTCCTCAAATTCTGCAGGCTCACAAATAACAATATTGCTATTTTCACAAATCTCAGATAAGGATCTTGTACCTCTGACCGACTCATAATCAATATTATCATTAATAATCTCCCAAGTTGAAGATTCCTTCTTTTCTGTTGACGATTCATGCTTCTCTTCTGGTTCCTCCCATTTCCATTGTTTATCTTCCATAAAGTTAACATCTCTACTTATTAGAATTTTCTTATTTTGAGGTTGGAAGATTATGTAAGCTTTTGATGGACTATTGTATCCAATGAACACACCTGGTTCAGCCTTCTTATCCAGCTTGTCTCTTTTAACTTGTGGCACATAAGTGAAACAAAGACAACCAAAGATTTTCAAATGTTGCAGGTTTAGTTTATATCCAAACCAAGCTTTAAATGAAATTATTTTCTGCAACGCATTAGTTGGCATTCTGTTTAGCAAATAAACTGATGTGTTTGCAACTTTAGCCATAGTTTCTTTAGCAGCTCTTTTTCAAGTAGCATGCATCTAGTCCTTTCCATAATACTCCTGTTTTTTCTTTCACTCACATCATTCTATTGTGGAGTGTAAGGTGTTGTAAGTTGGTGTTTAATCCTAGATTCATCACAGAATTGTTGACATCTTCCATTTGTATAGTCCTTTCCATTGTTAGACCTTCATTTCTGAATCCTGCATCCACTTTGGTTTTCCACCCATATTTTATACTTCTAGAATAGATTAGCAACTTCATATTTGAATTTAAGAACAAAAATCCAATAAAATTTGGAATTATCATCTATAAAGATTATGTAGTATATGTTACCATTTAGTGAAGCTATTCTCTGAAGACCTTTAACATTTGTATGTACCAGTTGAAGTTTATATGTTGCTCTCCATGTAGTTTGAGGGAAAGGTTTTCTAGCCTGCTTCCCATATTGACATGTCGCACAGTTGGTTGATTTGTTCTCTAGTTTTGGAACACTTCTTACAAGATTGTGTTTTTGCATATACATTAGCCCGGCATGATAAAAATGCCCAAGCCTTCTATGCCACAATTGGTCATTAAATGTTTTTATGGGAAAAACACTTTGCTCCTCCTCCATAAGATTCAAAGTTAAACTTTTTGCTTTCATTTTCATTTTGAAAACATTGTTTCCTATATTTTCTTTGATCAAGCATCATTTGTCTTCAAATATCACTTTGAAACCTTTCTCCATAAGTTGTCCAATACTGAGAAAATTTTGATCAATGTCAAGCACATATAATACATCTGAGATGTACTTCAAACCTGATAAATTGTTTATAGTAACAATTCATTTGCCTTTAATAGCAATATAATCACCATTTTCAATTTGGACTTTGGAAATAATAATTTTATCAAGTTTCTTGAACAATTCCTGATTATTTGTCATGTGATTTGGGCAACCACTATCAATTAACAAAGAATCACTCGAGCTGTTGCGTGTTGAAAAACATGATTCAACAAACTGCTGCTCTTCTTCAGGTTGTTGAGCAATAGTTTTCCCTTTTTCTTTATATTGTTATGATCTGCAGATTCTTTTATTGTATCTAGTCTAACCATATTTTCTGCACTTAATGTCTGGTCTCCACCAACATTTTCTTTATTGGTGATTTGTTGTTTTACATTAAGGACATGGTGGATATGTCTCCACCTTGTTTTTGTAATTTTCAGCCTTTTACTTGTTGAATCTCTTGTCTTTGCCTTCTCTTGGGTATTGAGCACTTGCTTGAGATGCCCCATGCATTGATTCCTCATGTCTCATCAATCTTCTCTGCTCTTGTGCTTGCAAAGCATTTACCAATTCTCAAATAGATATATTGATTAAGTCTTTTGACTCTTCTAATGAAGAAATCTTAGACTCATATTTTTCAAGCATGGTTACCAGTATTTTTTGCACAATTCGGTCATCAGAAAATTCCTTTCAAGGCATTCTTACTTTGTTTATTATGCTTAGTAATTTGTCAGCATAATCTTCAATATTTTCTGTCTCCTTCATCTTCTGCATTTCAAATTCTCTACTTAAGTTGAAAGCCTACATATTTTTAATTCTTTCATTGCCTTAATATTCTTTTTTGAAATAGTCCCAAATACCTTTTGCAGATTTCATATTCATGATTCTTGTTAATATTGTTTTTGACACTGTAGCATATAACCAGGCTTTAGCTTTGGACATGTCTATTTTTCCTTGTGGATCTTTAGTTGAGTTATTGTTTGATTTGCTGGTAAATTAAGAACAACATAGTTTTCTTTTACAGTTTCCCAAAGATCTAATGCTTTTTGATGAATTTGCATTCTAATAGCCCAAGTTTCATAATTATCACCATTGAAGACTGGTGGTGAACCGTGTGAGATGATCGAGTCAGTTTCCTTTTCTAGTGTTCTTTTTGGTTTTGTATTTGTGGTTTAGTTTGGTTTGGTTTGTGTTTTAGTTGCCTCAACTCACAAGTCCCTCAGGATAATTATGGCTTTAATACCAATTTGTTAATTGTTTTACACTAAATGCAGAACATGAACATAAATAATAGCAGGATGAAGGAAAATAAGGGAGATAATTTTATTGATTTCAGAATGCTCTTGATAGAAATATAGTTTTAATTCAAAACAAAGACTATTAAATTTGAAAATTACATAACAAACAAATCAAATACAATCAGATTTATTCCTAAAGAATTGGTCTTCAAATAGAGACCTTCAACAACAAAATCTCCTGATCTTCTGTAGTAGCAAAATCTCCTGATCTTCTGCAGCTTTTAAGGCATTCTTTCAACAAAGTTCACATACAGTGGAAAGGAGAAGCTGAGGTGGTGGTTCTTGCCTCTTGTACTAGATATCTTGATTCAAATGGTACACTGCAATCCATTCATAAATATATGGATTTCTTCAAGGCCTCTATTGATGATATAGCTTTTTGTAGCTTGCACTGTGTTGTTATTGCATATAGACCATATAATCGGACAAAGTTCTAGTTGATCATCAACAACTAACTCAATGGGTTATTCATCAAAATGATCTTGTCTTGCTTATAATTATTAGCATAAAGGGCCCATGTTGTCCAGAACTGAGAGATGTTGTTTAAGTGTGCCAAAATGTTGGTGTTAAGGTACATGTTGAATCCTATAAATAGATTGTGCGGAACAAACGTAAAAAAAGACAAGTTATGTGGAAGAATAAATTTTATTGATTGCATAACTCTTTTAAATAGAGTTTTGTTTAACAGAAAAACAATCCAACCTACTGATTACATAAAAAATTTCTAATAACAAAAAAAAACAGAATTTATTCTTAAAGACTTGATCTTCAAGTAGAAATCTTCTAACTAATCTTCTCCTCAGCAACCTCATGATCTTCTGCAACTTTTAAGGCATTCTTTCAACACTTCTCCTTGTCTTAACATAAGTAGACACCTATCTTGCTTCTTAATTCTTCAAAATTTTCTTTTGAAAGAGTTTTAGTTAACATATCTGCAATTTGGTCATTAGTTTTGCAATAAAGCAAAATAACTTCACCTTCTTTCTGGACTTCTATTAAAACTTACAAATAGATTTTAAGGTGTTTAGTCCTACTATGGAAAACATAATTATTTGCAATAAAAATTGTAGCCTGGTTGTCAACATAAATTTATGTTGGCTCAAGTTGATCCAAATGCAAATATTGAAGTATTTTCCTGATCCAAATTACTTGGTTTATATATAGCAGTAGTAGTTGCTACATATTCAACTTTAATTGTGCTTTGAGCAACAATGTCTTGCTTTCTTGAACACTAAGAGAACATTCTTGATTAAAAGCTGAAATAATAGTTTGTGGTACTTTTTATATCATCCACAAATCCTGCCCAATCACTATCAGACTAGCCATGAAGCATAAATTTCTGAAGAAGATAAAATTTTATACCATAGTTCACACTACCCTTGATATATCTTACAATTCTTTTTGGCAGCTTGAAAATGTAATTCACTATCACAATGTTTTTGTAAGATACATCAAACACTCAATTAAGCTCTTGTACTGACCTTCATCAACTTTGTCTACTTCATCATCCTTGTTGAATTTTTTCTTCTGATTTAAAGGAGTGCTTGTGCTTTTTCATTTCTCCATGTGAAACTTTTTTAGTATCTCCCTAGCATACTTCTTTTGACATATAAAGATTCCATCATGGCTTTGCTTCACCTCCATTCCTAGAAAATAGGACAACAAACCAAGATATGTCATCTCAAATACTTTGATTATTTCAGCCTTGAACTCTTTTACCAGTTTCTCATCATTTCTTAGTACAAGCAAATCATCAATATAAATAAATACAATAATAAAATTTGTATTTGTTTCTTTTACATATAATGTGGCCTCATTTGGACTTTTAACAAAGCCAAGTTTATGAAGATATTCATCAATTCTGTTATATCATGCCTTAGGAGCCTATTTAAGACCATCTAATGCCTTCTTTAACAAGTAGACCTTCACATCTTACCTCTTGGCATTAAAACCTTTTGGTTGTTCAATAAAAATCTCCTCATACAGATAACCATTCAAAAAAATAGATTTTACATCTAACTGATAAATTTTTCCGACCCTTCTATGCTAACGATACAAGTAGCGTTCTGATTGTATCAAGTCATATTACAGGTGAAAAAGATTCTGAGAAGTCCACTCCAAACACTTGACATAACCCTTCACAACTAATCTGGCCCTGTATTTGTTTATAGAACCATTTACATTAAGTTTGGTTCTATAAATCCATTTGACTCTTATAGGCTTTTTTTTTATAGAGGTTTGTCCACCAACACTTAGGTATCATTCTTTTCAATTATTCTAAGCTCTTTTTTCATTGCTTTAATTCATTCATCACTCTTTACTGCCTCTTTAAACTCTGTAAGCTCACAAACAACAATGTTACTTCTTTCATAAACATCAAATAAAGATCCTATACCTTTGTTTGGCTCATCATCAATATTGTCATTAACAACTTTCCAGGTTAATGATTCTTGTTTCTCTTTTGGTTCCTCCCATTTTCATTGTTTGTCTTCCATAAAGTTAGCAACTCTACTTACCAAAATTTTCCCATTTTGTGGTTGAAAAGTTTTATAGGCATTGGATGGATTGTTGAATCCAATGAATACTTTTGGTTCAGCCTTTCTATCCAGCTTGTCTCTTTTAACTCATGGCACATAAGTAAAAGAAAAGGCAACCAAAAGTTTTAAAATGTTGCAAGTTCGGTTTGTATCCAAACCAAGCTTCAAATGAGGTTCTTTACTAGAAAGCATTGGTTGACATCATGTTCAATAGATACACTGCTATGTTTGCATCCTCATCCTATAGTTTCTTTGGCATCTCTTTTTCATGAAGAATGCATCTAATCATCTCCATGATACTCCTATTTTTTTCTTTCACTCACACCATTCTATTATGGTGTGTATGGTGTTGTAAGTTGGTGTTCAATGCCAGATTCATCACAAAATTGTTGAAATCTTCCACTAGTCTATTCCTTCTCATTGTCAGACCTTATAGTATGTATCCTACAATCACTTTGATTTTCCACCCATGTTTTATACTGTTACGACTGGATTCCTAGATCCATGACCGGCACATAGGCAAGATTCCCTTCCAGGGTTCCAAACCTATCCGAACCCAAACTCACATACAAACTTATCATATAAGTAACTAAATCAGAGTTCAACGCAATAGTAATAATAAAACTAACTTCATAATATAATTTGATGATATTAATATAAGAGTTAATACAAATTCATAGTTGTGGAGCACTAAAGAGACATAAAGGAAACATACAAATTACAACCAAAAGAGCAGGTTCTGAAGGTCCAACAAAAGTGACATGCTAACAAGCTATAAGCCTGAGAAAGATAAATAATAAGAGGGTGAGTTCAACAACTCAATGAGTAGATAATGTTCAATATATATACACGAGGTAATATAACAATAAGAAATATATATTCACAATTATGACTTTAGGTTCTTATAGAAAGGTTTCTCAAATAAGTCATAACAAGAATATCATAAGGTAAAGCTCGTTAGAAAATCAAAATGCAATGAGCATGAGACTCCATACTATGGGATGATCAGTCCACACAAGTTGGTAACTCCTCCAACCAACTAGGGTTTAGACATGATGTGTGTAAAGATTAACACTATCTTGCTAGCATGGGTATTCTCACTGGCATACCATAGGTTCATATGATAATGAAATGGACAACTTCATATCTCAAGGCTCAATTCATAACATCAATTAAATGAGGAGCTATTAATCCAGAAGTCAATTCCAAAGTATATATTGACTCATATCAAGAACTCAGATTCAACAATTGATCATGCTTTATCATAACAAGAATTATAATCAACATATATATTATCAAGAAGCATGATCCAATTCATTTAACAATTCAAATATTTATACTATTTCTCATGCATATGGAAAAGAAAGCAAATATCAAAGGAATTCTTATTAATATCCTGCATGTAGAATATTCAAAAATGACTCGAAAAGAACGTATAACCTATTTAATACACTTAACTAAGGTTCTATTATATAACCATATATGTTTTTGAACTAAACTAGTCATTGTTTCCAAAAACCCAAAAATTAAATAGTTTTTTCAAAATCTAATTCATAAGAAAAAAAATAATAAAAGTTGATAATAATTCACTAAATAACCTTAAATTATTCATCAAACCAATCTGAAAAAGCTAATCTTACAACTAGGGACCAATTTAAAATTTTATCATATTTTTAGGGGTCAAATTATAATTTTGTCAAATTAGACCAAACTATAAATGTGATAAATTCATGACTATACTGGAATTTCACCCATAATTCTGTCCAGAATCTCTAATTATGCTCCAGGGACCATTCTGGAATTTTATCAAATTTTTATTAGTCAAATTGGAGGACCAAACCGAAAATGTCATAAATTCATAACTATATTGGAATTCTTTCCATAATTCATTCTCAGTTCTGTCTAGAATCTCAAATTATGCTCTAGGGACCATTTTGAAATTTTATCAAATTTTTAGGGTCAAATTGGAGGACCAAACTTAAAATGTCATAAATTCATAACTATACTAGAATTTTGCCTATAATTCATCCTCCATTCTATCCAGAATCTCAAATTATACTCCAAGGACCAATCTATATTTTTTCCAAAGTTCGGGGACTAAACTGTAATTTTCACAAATTAAAGGACCAAACTAAAATTTCATCATCTTTAACCTCAAACCCAGATTTTTCCACAGATCACATACTTATATATCAAGATTTCAAACTTAAATTCATCATTTAAACAAGCCTTGACTCAAAATCATCTTTACCTAAAATATTCCAAAATCAACTAAATAACTCATTACCCATAACAATAAACTCATAATATTCCAATCAATTCATCAATCAAACCCAAAACAAAATCTTCAAAACCCTAATATTCAACATAACATAAAACTAAAGCTAAAGAAAACACATTTATACACATCAAAGCATAAATCTTACCTTTTAAATTTATTTTCTCTAACTGTCTTCTCCTTCCTTTATATTTCTCTCTTTTTTCTTCTTCTTCTTTCCCTTTTCTTCTCTCCTACCAGCTCTCACTCTCAAATTTCAGATCCCTCTTTCTTTTTTTCTTTTTTTTCTATTTATACTTATCAAATTTTATTCAATTACCACAATACCTCTTATTCATTTATACTTACTTCTATGCCTCCAAGGGCTTTGTTACCTTTTTCTATTCTCTTTTATTTTCAAAACATCACAATCTACCCACCTTATAAAAGTTTTGTACTTGAATAAAAGGTTGGACTGAACTAGATAACCCCAAAGTTAATGACTGTCTCTTAAGGCAGTCTCTGATCTTATGACCTATCTGGCCACAACTGAAACAAGCCCTGGTACTTCTATAGCACTCTATATTAGTATGACCTCCACCATAATGCTGACATGAAGAACTATCCCTAGATGAAACAAATGAGCTATGAGGTGCAGTTTGAACTAAACTCTGAGTACCACTATTACCACTCTGACCGCCTGAGCCACTAGCTGAAGGTCTCTATCTAAACCTCCTCTGAACTCATGAGCCCTGACGACCATATCGTCCCCTAGACGGACCTGCACTTGATCCTTGTTGTCTAAAAAACTGGCCCCCTTTTCTAGGCCTCTTAAACTAGCCTACAACCATGTCCTCTAATTCTCTGCCTCTATCAACCTGGCGCTATCAATAGTTGTGGAGAAGGATGAAAACACCTGTGACACCATATATATCAAGGATTTGAGTCCTCTAATGAACCTCTTTACTTTCCACTCCTTAGTGAGTAAAAGATGTTCCACATACCTGGACAGCTGAGTGGACTTCAGATCATACTCATCCATTGTCATACTTCCTTAAGATAGCCTCTCAAACTCATAAAGTCAAGCATCCCTAACACTCTAAGGGAGAAACCTATCTAAAAACATGATGCTAAACTTCTTCCATGTCCATTGAGCCTCTACTAGCCTTGCTCTCTTCGTAGACTCAAACTAAGAGATTGTCACATCTCCTTCCAACATGAACGATGCCAAACTCATAGTCCGGTGGTTTGTACATCCTAAAGCTTCGCACCATCGCCAGATATCGTCTAGGAACCTCTGATGGTCTTCTAAATTGTCCATCCTAGTAAAGGTAGGAGGTGCCAACTTCATGAAGTCATTCAACGACACATTGACTTACTAAACAGTTATGGGATGATGATGGTACATCTCTATCCCTTCTCCTATCTTTCTCCATAGTAAACTTTATCCAGATCCGCATAACTTGGTTAAGCTGCTCAAACTCTATAACAAGCTCAGGTTCAGCTACCCCTACACCTGTTTCATCAACCATATTTTGCTCTTCTATCTTCTAAGGTTCCTCATCCACTAATGGAGGTACCTCTTCAACATGTTGAGGTATGGGTGCACCAAGCCTTCTTCTCTGTCTTGCAGTCCTCAACCGCACAACAGGAACGTAATCTTGATCATCATCTACTCTAATAGTACAAGTTATTTCTCTATTCCTCGACATTTCCGATAAAAAAAATGAAACGGATCCTAATACTAATACTTATTACGAAATTAATTACACTATTAATTCTTTAACATAAAGCTCTGATACCAAGTTTGTCACGACCCGATTCCCGGATCCATGTCTGACATAATAACATGATAATTATCACAGAATTATAGGAAAACATATCTATCACAAAGAAAGAATACATGCTTGATGAGAATTCAGAATTTCAAAGACAACAAACAAGACGATACGGATCCTAATGCTCCACTTATTATGAAATTAATTGTACTATTATTTCTTTAACGTAAAGCTCTAATACCAAGTTTGCCACAACTCGATTCCCGGATCCATGACCGACACATAGGTGAAGTCCCCCTCCAGGGTTCCATACCTATACGAACCCAAACTCACATACAAACTTATCCTATAAATAACTCAATTAGAGTTCAATGCAACAGTAATAACAAAACTAACTTCATAATATTTGATTATCTTAATACAAGAGTTAATATAAATTCGTAGTTGTGGAGCACTAACTAGACATAAAGGAAACGTACAAATTACAACAACAAAAAAACAGGTTCTAAAGGTCTAACAAAAGTAACATGCTAACAAGCTATAAGCCTAAAAAGGATAAATAATGAGAGGGTGAGTTAAATAACTCAGTGAGTAAATAACGTTTAATATACATACACAAGATAATACAACAACAAAGAATATATATTCACAACTATGACTTTAGGTTCTTATAGGAAGGTTTCTCAAATAGGCCATAACAACAATATCATAAGATAAAGCTCGTTAGAAAATCTAAATACAATGAGCATGAGGCTCCGTACTGTTGGATGATCAGTCCACACATGTTGGTGACTCCGCCGACCAAGTAGGGTTCAGATACGATGTGCACAAAGACTAACACTACCCTGTTAGCATGGGTATTCTAAGTGGCATACCATAGGTTCATATCATAATGAAACAGAGAAATTAATACCTCAAGGCTCAACTCATGACTTCAATTAAATGAGGAGCTATCAATTCAGAAGTCAATTCAAAAGTATATATTGGCTCATATCAAGAATTCAAATTCAACAATTGATGATGTTTTATCGTAACAAGAACAGTAATCAACATATATATTATCAAGAAGCATGATCCAATTTGTATTAACAATTCAAATATTTATACTATTTCTCATGCATATAGAAAAACTATCCACTCATCTGACTCGAAAATGAATAGAACTCGAAAACAGATACTGAAGGAAATCCTACTAATGTCCCGCGAGTAGAATATCAGGTTTATTTGAATACAAAGAAGACATATTCAAAAACAACTCAAAAAGAACCTACAACCTATTTAATAAACTTAACTAAGGGTCTATTTCATAACCTTATATGTTTTTGAACTAAACTAGTCATTTTTTTCAAAAACCCAAAAATTAAACGGTTTTCCCGAAATCTAATTCATAAGAAAAAAATAATAAGAGTTGATAATAATTCACTAAATAACCCTAAATTATTCATCAAACCAATCTACAAAGGCTAATCTTACAGCTAGGGACCAATCTGGAATTTTATTTGATTTTTAGGGGTCAAATTATAATTTTGTCAAATTAGAGGACCAAACTTAAAATGTCATAAATTCATAACTATATTGTAATTTTGCCTGTAATTCATCCTCAGTTCTGTCCAGGATCTCAAATTATGCTCTAGGGACCATTCTAGAATTTTATCAAATTTTTAAGGTCAAATTGTAATTTTGTCAAATTGGAGAACCAAACTGAAAATATCATAAATTCATAACTGTATTGGAATTTTGCCTATAATTCATCCTCAATTCTTTCAAGAATCTTGCATTATGCTTCAAGGATCAATCTGTAATTTTTCTAAAGTTTGGGGACTAAATTGTATTTTTTACAATTTAAGGGACCAAACTGAAATTTCATCATCATCAACCTCGAACCTAGATTTTTACACAGACCCCCTACTGATATATCAAGATTTTTAACTCAAATTCATCATTTAAACAAACCATAACTCAAAATCATCATCTTTACTTAAAATCTTTCAAAATCAACTAAATAACTTATTACTCATAACAATCAACCAATAATATTCAAATCAATTCATCAATCAAACTCAAAACAAAATCTTCAAAACCCTAATATTCAACAAAACATAAAACTAAAGCTAAAAAAAACACATTTATACACATCAAAGCATAAATCTTACCTTTTAAACTTATTTTCTCTAACTCTCTTCTTCTTCCTTTATATTTCCCTCTTTTCTCTTCTTCTTCTTCTTCTTTTCCTTTTCTTCTCTCCTGCCAGCTCTCACTCTCAAATTTTAGATCCCTCTTTTTCTTTTCTTTTTTTTTCTATTTATACTTATCAAGTTTTATTCAGTTACCACAATACTCATTATCCATTTATACTTACTTCTAAACCTCAAAGGGTTTTGTTGCCTTTTCTTATTCTCTTTTATTTTCAAAACATCACATATACTTTTAAAATACATTAGCAACCTCAAATTTTAATTTAAGAAAATAAATCCAACAAAATTTGGAATAATCATTTATAAAGATTATGTAGTATCTACTACCATTTAGTGAAGTTGTTCTTTGAGGACATTCAACATCTGTGTGCACCAGTTAAAGTTGATGCGTTACTCTCCATGTACTTTGAGGAAAAGGTTTTCTAGCTTGCTTTCTATATTGACAAGTTGCACAATTTGTTAGTCTATTCTTCTATCGTGGAACATCTCTCACAAGATTATGTTTATGTATGTACATCAGTCCAGTATGATGAAAATGCCAAACTTTTCTATGCCACAATTCTTCATTGCTTATATTTATGTTGAAAGCAATCTGCTCCTCCTCTATAAGGTTTAGAGCCAAACCTTTTGCTCTCATTTTCAACCTTTAATACATTGCTGCTTCTGTTGTCTTTGATCAAGTACCATTTGTCTTCAAATATGACTTTGAAACCCTTGTTTATAAGTTGTCCAACAATTAGCAAATTTTGATCAATGTCAGGCAAATATAAAATGTATTTCAAACTTAACTAGTTGTCTTTAACAACAATTCTTTTGCCTTTGACTAAAATACAATCACCATTTTCAATTTTAACTTTGGAAATAGTGGTCTTGTCAAGCTTCTTGAATAACTGTTGCTTGTTGTAAAGCATGTTGCAACAGTACACATGGTAACTGGTGCCCTTACGTACAAATCACCCCTCATACACAAGCCATCTTAGACAAGAGGATGGTGAAACAAAGAAATCAAGGTGCCACTCAAGTTTTGGTTCACTCGAAAGTGTCAATGAACCAATTCAACCCAAAAACTTAAGTTTTTAGGTGAGGTCCAAGATATGATTTATATTATTCTCTAACATACCCCCTCAAGTGAAAGCCCTTTGAACTTAAAATTTGCATAAGCTCATATTTTCTTGTGTTTAATTTTTATCAAATAAATAGGGATGGTGAGATTCGAACTCGTGACTGCTTGGTTATCAAGGCTGTGATATCATGTTAAAGAACCAATTCAACCCAAAAGTTTAAAACTTTTAGGTGGGGTCTCAAAATATAATTTATATTATTCTCTAACATCTTGTAGAAGGAGTACTCTTGCTATATTGTCTTTAACAAAATAAACAGGGAATAATGAGAAAATGATGAATTAGCAGATTATATGATCTCTCTCTCTCTCTCTCTCTCTCTCTCTCTCTCTCTCTCTCTCTCTCTCTCTCTCTCTCTCTCTCTCCTATTCTTCACTAATCTGTACACGCCATTACTAGATCTTGGCTACCAGCCATGTCCACCACTAGAATTCCTCCTCTGGGTATTATCTAGATTGGTTCTTATTCATTCAAACCTGTTACACTTTGCTGATGCATTCTCAATACACTCTTGAATGGTCTTTGTGTTCACAAATGTGATTTTGAACCTGTGAAAGAACCAATTCAACCCAAAAATTTAAACTATTAAGTGAGATTCTAAGATATAATTTATATTATTCTCTAACACACATCCTCAAGTGAAAGCCTTTTGGACTTGAAACTTGCACAGACTTACACTACTTTGTGCTTAATTTTTATCAAATATATAGGGATGATGAAATTCGAACTCGTGACCGCTTGGTCATCAAGGCTTTAATATCATGTAAGAGAACCAATTCAACCCAAAAGCTTAAGCTATTAGATAAAGTCTCAAGATATAATTTATATTATTTTCTAACATAACTCATAATTAGCCAAGCTTCATTAGAGGAATTGCATGGACTTGTGCTGGATAAGGTAGAACTAGAACATGTGGATTACTCAATCTACTAAGATTTTCAAATATACTTTTTGTCAATAAACTTACAGTTAATTTCATTGTTCACGAAGAGGAGCGAGTATCGAAATTCCAAGTCCAAGAAGTCGTCTAAAGCCCAAGCACACTGCAGTAATGACCAGTAAAAAGAATGGGTCTTTCAGTGCTTTTGCAATGGTTGTG
>Ga0325404_1000725_pt1 | contig 33476 bp, 17 predicted proteins | sample PopdelMetagenome_18_FD_205664 | JGI IMG/M metagenome (GOLD analysis project Ga0325404, IMG submission 205664) | Populus deltoides microbial communities from Bellville, Georgia, United States - Xylem-Control-R1 | ecosystem: Host-associated > Plants > Phyllosphere > Stem > Wood/Secondary xylem...
ACATCAAATAATCTTGTCTATATCTAAACTTCTCCTGGAAATAGTTTAATATAATATAAATATAGCAGAAGCATAACAAGGAAAACTTAAGGATGGTTTTCAACAGAAAATTGCAAACCATCCAGGTATGATTAGCAGTGCTGGTGAACATAAGAATATGATAGCTTTATCATTTTGTAACTTTGGAACCATATGGGGGACAAATTTGAGCATAACTATGTAGAATAGCGACGTTTCAGGTAAAAGAATAATGCTGTTGAAGCAGCCGTAACATATGGAAACACAGTCCAGACTCCCTGCATGATGTTGCATGTCAGATACAGGTGTGTACAAAATCAGAACTTAAAACGAAGGTATTTTGTTTACCACAACTGTTGCAACCGTGGCAAGGGCAAACATGGGGCGCTCCCTCAATAGAAATCCAATCCCGAGCTGAGCTCAGAAAACAAAGACAACAGATGGAATTAGCAATCCAACTAACCAGATGTTACCAACTTACTAACTATCGGCATCATAATTTATAACTGAGAAGGAAATAAACACCGAAAGCAGAGAATATTGATGGAAAAATGCATCAGAGATTTTGATAACTAGGTGAGAAATTCCAACTATTGAAAGTCAAGAAATCTATAGTACAGTAATCAAGTGCCAGAAAACAAGCAAGACGAAACAGCTGATCAGCAAGTCAATCTGCCCGCCATGTTCCCATGGTTACTAATACCTTTGTAGTTATTGATCATTAACAGGATATTAACACATAGAACCATACCTATCGTACACAGGAATGGAGTTTTCTGTATTTCAAGGTACACAGTACATGAGATACATCTAGCAGGTGCTGAATAATAATAATGTTTGGAAGGTCATTTAGACACAGAACACATTTGAAGGTCATATAATACATTCATGCATGAAAATATGCGGATATACTAGATTCACCTGAAGTGGAAGTGTGATCAAGCCACCACAACAAACTCCAGTAAAAAAGCACTCTGGAGATACACCCTGTATTTGATAGCGAATTGTGACAGAGAAACTCAGAACAATAAGAAGCCGAAAAAGATATATGATATATAAACCTCATTTGGATAGTGATAAAGAACAGTTATGCCAACATAATTATGAAGCATATGAATTATCGTGATCATCAGAAATATCTTCACCACATATTCGGTTATATATGAATAATTTTTTTTTCACACTGAAGTTCTTTTATTAATTTATAATATTAGTTTCTAAACTTCAGTTGATTTTCTTTATTTGATTGTTCGTTTCCACAACCCAAAGAACAGAACTGAATTAAATCCTACACTCAAGCTCCAGCTCTAAGGAAGAGAATACGGGCACTTCATTAGTTTTTACTACGGAGCATATTGACAGACATTTTTTTCGCTGAATGCAATATCAAGTTGTGTTAAAATAAAGGGAAGGATGACAGCGTTTAACTTTATTGTACTGCCTTCATATTTACTATAGTCCTCTCTTATAAAAGATCATTGCCATTGATCTAGGCAGTGATTTCTTGATCCATATCCGTGTAAACAAGATGGTAAATGCTAACACAAGTTAGCAAGATTCTCAGATATCAGAGCAATAAGAGAGGGTTTATTAGTATCCAGAAACTTGGTTCAATTTCTAACATGGGTAGGATTGCGTGAACCTTATAACTTGTGGGATAGCAAACGGGTGCAAATTATTTCTGCGGAATAAAAATAGCATGTGAATGTGGCACATCTAAGAAATTTTCTCAAGTATTCAAGTAACAAGGAGTCCACAATAGTACCTAAGGTTGCTCGGTGCACTAAGAATCTGTTCCCTTTCACTTCATCTGAACTGCTGTTTACTACATTAAATGTGCAGGTATGTCTAGTGCTTTTCATATCAAGTCTGAGATTGGCACTTTACCTACACTTCAGGTTTTGAGAAACACAAACAAAAGTAAATTGTCTTAAGTTCACCAGTCATCAAATCTGCTTTTAGAGCCACTAAGCAGTTGGCTTAAAAAAGAATGTCAATCCTTTCAACAAGCTCACTGTTGCTAACAGATCAGAAAGCAGCATGGATTGAATTCATAAATGAAGACTGCAGTGAAGTCAACGAAATACCTAAAATGAGCTGAACTAAAGCTTGGTGGTGCTGATGTATATAAAATAGTACCCATGAAACAAAAATGAAAATAAATTTCAAGTTATGCAGTTAACATGCCAGTGACTATGACTCACCATTGTCCCCGCCAAGAAAGCTGTGGGATTTCGCGCTCCAAGAGAAAACCGCTCAACTGCAGATCATAATGCCAGAAGCATCAGAAAAGGTGATTCAATTTAAAGCATGCACAGCAACTCATGCAAACATGATAAAATTGAATAAATCACGTAAATATGCTTACCATTAGCAAGATGAGCCAGCAATTGCATCTATCTTTAGCAAATTACATAAGATTAAAGAGTACAACCAGTGAGCCTTTTAAAGCTTGTATATTGAAAGCATATCAGGCGGCATAGGGTATTGAAGTTCAGAGGAAAAAGAGGTCTCCAGACTTAGGAACATGAGGAAATGTGTGGAAGAAACAACAAACAGGTAAGAAACATGTTGCTGACGACTGAGATGAAGTACATGATGCCATAAAAGAATTTCAGGGGGTAGAATGCAAGATGATCTCATCACACGGTCACAAGCTCTTATCTTCTGAAAAAGTGCCAACATCAAATTTTCTGTACATTGTATTTTGCTGTTCTCTGTTTTTTTACTTTCTATTTTTTAAAAATGGTTTTCAGATTTTCATAGAACATACTAAGTTCTAACATCTCTTTTGGATGTCCATAATTGTTAGTTTTTCTACCTCTATTCTTCAATTATCTTTTTTTAATCCTATTCCAAAATTCTGAAAACAGAAAACAACCAAACAGGTTTTTAACATAGATTACACAAATCTTGCCATCCATATGCATGCGTTGCAGTCCAACACAGTGTAACACCCAATTGGCAGCAATAAGCTAAAGTGTTTGAAAATTATTTAACATCCAAATAAATTATGCCATAAAAATGAAGAGCAGAGCGAATAAAAGAACGCATATCTGTTGACATTGAGAACATTTGCACAAGTTAACATACATTATTAACCGTCAACTGATAAGACCATTCATTTATATGAAAAATAAAAGATTCAGAATACATGCAGATGAAAAACAGTAACCAAATTCATATAACTTACCAACACCTGCGAGATTGCCATATTTTTGCACAACACTTGTAATGCTCAACACCTTCTCTTCACTGATGCCCAACTATAGCCACCATCGATGTAAAATATATGCACAGATCATATATTGCAGTTATAGAAGACTGTGTAGCTGTAAATGTATTAGATAGGCCTAGTGCTGATTAACTTGAGTATCTAAGCATTTTTTTTCTTGCATGCATGTCCATTAACAAACAAATAGCAATCAACAACAGCATACCTTTGAACAAACATCATCAGATGCACCACTTTGCTTGAAAAGCTTCCCCAGATAGAACGGTATCATATCACTGATGCATACCCCCCTGAAGATCAGGTTCCGGCAAAAGATTTACCAAGAAATTATTGATATAAATATTAGGAATTCAAAGCAGAGTAGGCTCAAAAGGAAACAAGGAATGACTTATCAACAACCATAAAACCTTATTAACTTGTGTGTTTTAGGCTCCTACTTAAAATTACTAATATCATTCATAGACATTGAGCAAACTGACAGCCAAAGCTCACTTGGAAATTTAGCCTTGCGTTATTTAAGGCTCAAGGTACTCTAATTATGTCATGCCTCCAGAAAATATCAGTTCAAGATAAAAGAAATGTCTACAGGGAAATTCACTTTCCAAAATGGTAGTCTCTGATATACAACTGGTTGTATAACAATGACATATGAAGTGCCAATGAACAAAGTGGTTATGCCACTAACCAGTATACCCATAGAACCGTTGATATAATATATGGAGCATTTCTGGAGAAAGAACCAGCAAATGATTGCCATGTGCCATCCAAAGACAGCATCCGCGACAAAGTTATGCCTACCTAAATCATAAGCAAGAAACTGATTGGAAAAACTATAAATAAAAAAATAGGACTATAAAAGATTACTAGTACTGAACTTAAATCCTAAAAATACAAAAGATCTAAGTAAGCAATGAGTCACTGAAACAGAAGTACCAGTAGATGGGACAGACCCATATATTTAAAGCCTCTTCACTGATGAAAAGTCCACAACCAGCAGCCATGAGCAACCAAAAGTAAACGCATCTGCAATGTGCCATTCTAGGATATTCTTAAGAAGAATGCCAGATGAAATATACACATAGGGATGCAATGCTGTCTAGTTCTCTCTTTTTGCATGAATATGAGAAGATCTAAGCACTTGCATGCTGTGAAGATATATGTACAGACCACGGAAAAAAGTTAGGAAGATGATTGAATTCGATGTGAGTGCAGTTTATTCTGACAAACTGCAGTCAAAATAGTAGTGACAGAATGATAGCATACCCTGGAGCATATTCAGGAAGAATGATTCTGTATCCAAAAGCTTTGAAAGTAAAACCAATAGGGGATGCAGCCATGACCGGTGAGGGGGAACCTTCAGCCAGAAATTGAACCCCAAAGAAAGATCCTGTGCTAGACTGCTTAAGGCCAACTGACATGATTGTAAAAATTGCAGCGACACCCAACACGATTGCTAATATCAAGAGAAATGAACTTCCCGTAGAAGTTGGTTCATTTTTTTTATTTACAACTGCCTCATCAGAAGGTAAATCCAGGTCACCTTGAGTATCTTTTGCAGCCTCATAATTTCTCGAATCTTTACTCTGAAATCTTCTAATCCTATGACAAGAGATGCACGGCAAATTATAATTAAGCACCAAGCTGTAATTGAACAACGATGACCAAGTGCTGGAGCAGGAAATGAACCAAACGGGACAGCATTTTAATGAGAAAGGTTTTCTCTTTTCATTCTTTTTTCACCATTGTTAAAAGTTGGATTTGTCAGACAGGGATTGTTACTGCCTCCAATCAGCGTCAGAGACAACAATGTTTGCGATTTTTTACATCAAAGTACCACATTTCTGGATTAATAAATGTTTGCAAATTTGTTGACATCACAGATTGGTGAGATGTATTTCATTTTCCTATCAAAATTAACAACCTTTAGGCTATACTTGTTAGGAAGGATGGTTGCGGAGAAGCGTGGATTGGATAAAGTGGAAAGATGGGGACGAGAAAGGGTGGATGGCTTCCCATCCATCTAGTTATTTAACTAAAAGATAAGGGACGGATGACAGCCAACCCATCAAAATCGAAATCATTGAAAATCACAAAGAAATAGAAGGATAGGAGACAATCATCCCATATTGGAAGGATTGGAGGAGGGATCCCTCCTTTCCTTCTTTGGGTGCTTATCCTTCTCACCAAACGAAGAATACTCAATCCCTCCCCTCTCATCCACCCTTCCCTCAATCCCTCCTAACAAACAGAGTGTCAGGACATCTTAGTGCCCGATAAAGAATAATCCATGCACAACACAATGCAGTTAACTATACATGTCTGATTTTATTGTTATCCAGTACATTAATCACTCTTTTTTTTGAAAAAATAAACCCTTTGTCATTAGACAAAAAGTAATCGGAACCAGAAATCAAAACTTTTGGCAATGATCAAATTACTCATAGTCCACGTGGTTGAACCAGAGAAGAAAAACCAGTTAGCTTGGAAACTTAGTGATGAACATTACATTGAGAAGCAACTTAATCATTAAAGGATGCTAAAGAAAGCAGCCATTGAAACCAAAGCTTCCTATTTTCTTTGTTGAGCAAAAGCCAAGAACAAGTAGCGAGAAAGAAGCAGACGGAAGTTACCTGAAAGCTGAGGGTCCCCTGTTACAAAAGAAAACTTTGTGACCAGACCTTGAGTGGTTCAGTACTAGAGCTCGTGCTCGTCGACTTGGACTGAAGCATCTGGGAGCAGGTTTAGGGAGGTTTAAGGATGACCCGTATGTTAAAACTGACATCAATGCCATCTTTCCGTAGAGCCAGGACAAATGGCAGCTGCTGCTGCCTCTTACTAGCCGAGTTGGAGATCAGTTTGGACGGGGCTTTGGGGGGATATGAGGAAGTTTTTGGGTCCAATGAGGCGATGTATGAATGGTTGAGGTCAAAGAAAGAATAATAAATAGGGATATTCTATGCTTGAAAAGTTCCTTCCAAGTTCTCGTCAAAAACATAAAATTATTCAACATCCTCGAGTAAAAGAGAATCTTGTCTTCTTGGCCAACAAAATGTTTGGATATATTTTAAAAATTTAACAAAATGCAGAATTAAGAAAAGGAAAGAAATAATTTGATAAAATGCCAAAGTATCTCATCACTCAAACCTGCTAGCTAATTTATTTTTCATAATTATAAGGTGATTTGAAGACTTTTTGACTTAAAAAAAGAAAAAATCTTATGATATCATATTTTCCCATGTCATTTTTCATTTAACTAGAATAATTATAAATCACATAAAATTTAAATATCTTCCATAATCATAATGCTTTATTTCTGTGAAAAAATATTCGTAGCAAACCAAGACATATATTGAATAAAAATTTGGATATGATATGTATAAATAAAAGATTCTGAGACACAAGACAAGATAATACGACAAATAATGCTGGAAGGGAACCCAAAATCAGACAAGGTTTCACGCAAGATACTCCAATCCACCCTATCATATGCCTTAGCCAAATTAATTCTGATAGCTAAGTTGCCATGTCTCTTCTTTGAGTTGCGAATGGAGTGCATAAGCTCTTGTGCCATGGCAATATTATCATGAGCAGAACGGCCAGCAAAAAAAGCACCTTGAAAAGGATTTATAATGGAGAGCATTCTGAAGGATATTAGTTGGATACTGCTATGTTGCAGTTAGACACATGAAAAAGCCTAGTATACATATTCATGAAGAACAAGGATAAATTCAAGTCCAAGAAAAGGCATAGTGAGAATTCTGATAGGTTCCTCCAGCACTTCAGTGAGAATTTTGTAGCTGACGTCACAAAGACTTACAGGTCTAAACTGCTTTTTACATGCAGGGACATCCTCCTTGGGAATAAGGGAAAGGAATGTCTCAGTTAGGTTTGAAGGGCAGGAACCAGCTCGAAAGAATATTGTCAAGGATCCATCTGGCCAGGGAGTTTTATAAGGTTTCATAGACTTTGCTGCAGCTAGAACTTCAGAAGCGGTGACTGGTTCCAATAATAACTTAGCCCCTTGATCCGAGAAATAGAGAGGATGATTTGGAAACTGAGGAAAAGGCATAGTAATGCTATTGTTATAACAAAGCAGGAGCAGGATCATCAGTCCAAGAGCCGTCTTCAGGTTTCGATTTCTCAATCCTGTTATGTTAATGTCTTCGATTAGCAGTGCTGGCATGAAAAAGTTGAGCAAAAATTTCTCCAAGTTGAAGCCATTGAACCCTGAATTTCTGAAACCTCCTGTGTCAAAATATTCTGATATTCTGTGGTAAGTTCTTCCTCAAGGTGAGAAAGGAAATCAGAGTCCCTTACTTCTGAATTCCTTGTACACGAGCAAGAATTCGTCGTTTACTTCCGAAAATATTACCAAAGACATCTCTGTTAAGAATTTGAGCTTGTCTAGCCATATTAGAGAGAGCATCCATGAGGGAAGAATCAAAGTTAATTTCTCCATGAATTGGCCGCCACAGGTTCAAACTCTTCATGCAGCTTGAAAATGGAATGGCCTGGACCCCTAGGGGGGACATAACCTGTAAGGCAAAGGAGAATTAATGAAGTTATGATCCGAGTGGGTTCTAGGAAGATGATGGATATATAGCAGATACATTAAATTAACGCCTTTCTGCATTGGCCAATGCACGATCTAAATGGACTTAAGTAGAAATTATAGCCCCATGAACTCTTCTCTGAAAGTGTGGAGATCCTTTAAAACCCAAATCAAGCAGCTCGCATCTGTCAATGTTGCCTATAAACTTCTGAGCCCTCCTCATCTGAAACCAACCACCCCTTTTCTCTGACATTATCGAATAGCCATTGAAGTCCCCAGTCACAACCCAAGGAAGATAAACACAACAATGTCTCCCTCCCAGATGCCTGGGGACTAGCATATCCTGCAGTAAAGTACCATAATCTATTACCATTCTTGTGAATCGATTCAGATTGTTTTTAACCCACATGTTATCATCCATGTACTGAATATTCACCAATTCAAAAGCTACTGAAGATATGATGTTTAATCACCATTAAAAAACAACAGAAAAGGGAGTCATGATACTTACTTATTTCTTCAAACCCTTCTTGGAATTCAGAAGATTAAGTTTAGATAGAGATGAATATTCTTTGATATATTTGAGAGAAAAGTTATGGCGGGGGAGGGAAAAGAAAAGAAGGGTAAATCAATTATCTAGTAAAATTCTCTTTAAATACAGAGGTTAGGTTGGGTTTTTGTATAATGTGTGGAATTTTTTATTTTTTTATTTTTTTTATTTGTTCTTTTTTTTATCTATTTGAATGTGCAATTTTTTTATTTAATAAACAAATAAAATTGTTAAATTTTATCCATTATACATGTTGGCGTGACCAATTGATTTACATATTAGCATGCTAATGTACAAAATAATTATGCATGAATATTTCACTTTATTTTTAATTAAGTATTTACATTTTTATTTTTGTATTTAAGAGTAAGTGTTTTTATTTTTCTAATTAAGTGTTCTTACTTTTAAAAACTTATCAATTAAGTGTTTCTAATTAATTTTAAAAGCTAACAAGTGTCCATTTAGCATTTTTGATTTTATGTATTCAATAATTGTACAAATTTAAATAAAATTAAAATTAAGATAACAGGATAATAGTAAAAATTTATTCAAATTAAGAAAAATAAAAATAAAAGACTACTTGTCAATAAAAAAAAAGCTCATATTGACTTAATCTTCTCTGCTTTTTCACAGACAAATAGAAAAAATAAACAATTTGCATACTAAAGTATATAATAATCTCGAATAAATATAATTGATTGCTTGATGCAAAACCTTATTATACAAAATATGCATCGCTCCTGCGTCTCATCAATATAAATTTCTCTAATTTTTCCAAGTTATTTACACTTATCATTATTTTTGTCTTGGACCGGCGGTCCGGAATTTGACTGAGACTGTCTTTGTTTTCTCCTAGTTTTTATGTTTGTGGTGAAATAAATACAGTAAGGTGTTTGGTAATAAATTAAATTGTGTTTTATGTTACGATGCCGTTAAAAAATTATGTTTGAAACGTAGGTTTTGTGTAGTAATTTTTACATGTTTTTTAACTGAATTTCATAAAATTCTTTTTGTTTTTGCGTTTTAAAAATGTTTTTTAAAAAATATTTAAAAAATTATTTTTTTATTTGCTTCAAATTAATATTTTTGGTGTTTTCAGATCATTTTGATGCGCTGATATCAAAATAATTTTTTAAAAATAAAAAATATTTTTTTTATGCATTTTTAAGTAGAAAGCACTTTAAAAAACAATCGCAATCATATTTTCAAATACAACTACCAAATATTTTATACATGTTTTTTGCTACACATAAATTTCAACCATAATTTTTTACTAAACACATATCTAAATCTAACTAACCACAAATAACTGTATTTTTATATAATTTTTTTTTAATTCACAACCACAAAAATTACCTAAAAAACAAACACACTCTAATCAGAAGTGAAAGATAATTAATTGAGTTTATTAATTACATGTTAAAGTTTTTAAAGACAAAAACACTATAAATATGAGGAGATATTTAAAATATTTAATTTTTATCTCTCTAAATCTCATAAGATTGTTATAACTCTTTATATAAAAAAAATTTAGAAAACCTTATTGATATTAAATAGAAAAATAAAACATAAAAATTATTTTTTCCAAATAGTAAAACTAAAAAAAATCTAATAATGCTAAATAGAAAAATAATATTCGAGTAAATGAAGAGTTATATTTTAATAGTTGTATTTGTTTAAAAGTCTATTTAAAATTAAGTTGTATCATTTTAAATAGAGTTATATTCTTTTTAAAGAGTTATATATTTTGATTTTAAATAAAATTAATGTTTAAATTATCTCTTTTTACACGGGGACAATTCTAACATTGGATAATGGAAAAAACTTCTATTTTACAAAAACTCTTTCCTTCACGCAAAACTTTCTTGGTTAATCCATGATCATTTTATGTGTAGCATGTAATTGTGGGTCCATAAAATATTTGTGCGAGTCATCCTATTATAGTTTTTTATTGATAAATTTTTTTAATAATTAATAATATATAATAACTAATTACTAGAAATCATCCACTTTTAAAATACATTATCTATGATCTCCAACTATGATGATTTAGTAACATATAACAAAAATCATCGTGAGTCATTAAACTTTGATACTAATTAATATTGCGAGAAAAAAAATAACATTGTTTATTATAAGTTGAAATCTTAAAAAATTAGAAACACCGTAACTATAAAGATCCTAAATATTCAATTTGTATTTATTAAAGTCTCACTTACCAAAAAAAACTATTACAATTTTTTTATATAAAAAACAAAAAAAAAATATTAATATTGAATAGGAAAATAAAAATAAAATATTCCCTTAAAAAAACTAGAAAAGTCTAGTAATAGTGAATGATAAAGAAAAAAATAATATATATATATATATATATATATATATATATATTTTCCTAAAAACTACTATTTCAAAATTTGGAACGACTAGAACTTTTTTCTAAGAAAAAGATGAACAATATATTCTATTTCTAGATTAACTCAGTATTTAATATCTATATTTAAAAAAAATATTTATTTAAATATAAAAGATATTTTGAGATATCACATTAAAAAAATGAATTAATAAAACCGACATTAATAGATATTTCCATGGTGATCGACAGAGGGTGCATTTCAAACAAAAGTATGCGACTTTCTTACGTAACTTTTCAACCTGGAGTGAAACCGACGATAAGTTGTTGGGTAGTTTGGTTAGGGTTAATTTTTAAAGTGTATTTTATTTTAAAATATATTATTTTTTTATTTTTAAAATTTATTTTTAATATCTACGTACTAAAATAATTTTAAAAAATTAAAAAAATTAATTTTTAAAAAAATTAAATTTTTTAAAAAATATTTTTTTAAAAAAAAATTAACAGTTGTCCCTCACACTTAGGAAATCTGTCTTAAAAAACTGCCACTACTTTACTGTACTCCTTTTATGTTTTGTTTTTTCCCGGAAAATTACCATACCGTGATTCTTGTCTTGTCAGATCCTTAGTGGTCGGATCAACTTCAAAGTCTTCAACTAATCTTCATATCTCACATGTACGTAACTTCTAGCTCCTTCTTTCCTTTTCAGCTTACTGAAGTATTAAGCTTTCTTCTTTTTTATCTCTCTTTGAGTTGGATTTCTTGATTGGTTGTAGTTTCGTCCACATGGTGGATTATGGCTAGATATTATTTGCAACTATATTGGCTAAAAAAAGATTGAATTTTCTAGTTGGGGTTTCGATTTTTAGTTCTTGAATTGCTTGTAATTCTCAGTTGCTTCATTCAAAGGAGGATGGCTTTCAGGGCAGTTCATTCGTGGACCTTGGCTGATCTTATCTTTGCCTTTCGTGACCTTGCCATTGCTTATGTCATGCTTTGTGGATCCGCTTATGCATTTCTTTTATCAAAATTCTTGAGTGCTTTTGGGTTTTATCTGCCATGTCCATGTACAGGCCTTTTTGGGTATCAAAATAACGATTTGTGTTTGCATAAACTGTTAATTGATTGGCCAAAAAGCAAAATCTATTATGTCCAAGCGCTGGTGAAGAGTAGGTTCCCTTTTGATTTGATTTGGTTTGCGGATCAATCAAGTGATTTGCATGTGGAGGGTGTTAGAGATAAGAAACGGGAAAATGGGGTGATTGAATTGAAGGGAGAAGGGTGCTCCACTTCCCTTTCAGGTCCAAGATTTTCGAATTGTGTTGGTGGAGAAAGTGGATATGATGCTAAGGAGAAGAAAGTTACGAACCAAAAGTACAAGCCTGGGATCCGGAGGCGCAGGAGAGCTACTATTGGATACGGTAGATTCCTTTCCGCTTTGTCTGCAAATAGCACACGCTCAATTGGTCTAGCTGCTCCTCTCTCTAGTCATGATAGCGGCAGTGAAATGGGAAGTCAAATCAGTGGAAACTTGGGTCCTGCAAGTGGAACTGAAGATGGTCTTCTGGGTGAGTGAAATGTGCATCTTAAGTGAGCTGTTTTTCCTCCCTAAATATTATTCTTTAGTTGTTGGTGATTCTGCTATACCTTTTAGATTCTTAATTACCTGATTTCGGAATTAAAAGTTAAAACAATAACTTTTGTTGAAGTCTCAATGTGTCATAAAAAATAGCGATGAAGTGTGAGTTAAAAATGGTTTCTTTTAAATTTTTTGTTGATTTTCTTAGTTATCACCGAAATGCAAACTGACCTTTCTGGTAATGCCTAATGCCATTTTAGGTGATGGACATGGTCCAATTGTTATTGATCATGGTAAAAGAGTTCATGGTAGTTTTGAGTTGAATGGGTTGTATGACAAGGGTAAAGGCATCAGAAACGACCCATCATTTGTTAAAAGCATGGCATGTAATGCTGAAGATGTATCGGACAGTGTTGGAAATGATGCGATCAAAATGTTGGAACAATCACTTGAAGAAGAGAAAACTGCGCTAGCTGCTCTTTACCAAGAGTTGGAGAAAGAGAGGGCTGCTGCTGCTAGTGCAGCTGATGAGGCGATGGCCATGATCATGAGGTTGCAAGAGGATAAGGCATCAATAGAAATGGAAACGAGGCAGTATCAGAGGATGATAGAAGAAAAGTTTGCTTATGATGACGAAGAGATGGATATTCTGAAAGAGATCCTTGTTCGGAAGGAGCTGGAGAATCATTATCTAGAGAAGAAACTCGAAGCTTATCAGTTAATGAACATTTCAGGAAAAGAGCAGCTGGAAGAAAGCAATCAGATGAACAGTACTGGAAAAAGGCCTTCACTTTCATTTGATTCTGATGAGAATCTATCCCTGCTGCCAGAGCAGATGGTGAAGAGTAAAACCATTTTTCAGAAGGAAGTGAAAACAAACTCAACTTGTTCATCAAATGATGAAGAAAGTCATACTCTTGCTTTTGGGAAGGAAATGATGCCAGAGTGTAAGGAGTCAGCTTCTGATTCATCTACTTCAGAAGGGGTGCTGCAGAAAACTGTTTGCGTAGCAGGGAAAGAAAAAACACGAAGATATGTTAGCGTGGTATCCCAAACTTGCGGAGGCATGGAAGAGGAGATGGGAAAAGACAGAAATCATTTGAATCAAGTAGGAAGCTGTATGCATAGTCCCATGCTTGACACTGAATTGACTGTTTATGATGTTCATGTCGTTGATGATGAAACAACAGTTTGGAAGGAGGGTGGTGGAAAAGAAAGTGGACCATTAAGTAGTGCTCCTTCAGATTTTGAGGTTTGGACCACTAGTGAACTGAGTGATTGTCCAAGAACAAGCATGACAGAAATTGAGCCTAATGGTCGTGGAAGCCATTTGGATACCACTAGCAGTTCACCAGGGTTGGGCGATTCACAGTGCAAAACCTTGGATATTGACTCACAGCAGAGTTCTTCATCGGCAGTCAATAGTGAAAGGTTTAAAATTGACTCTGAAGTTGAATGGCTTAGAGAAAGGCTACGAACAGTGCAAGAGAAAAAGGATAAATTGACTTTCCCTGCAGAGCACAATGAGAGGGTCAATGCACAATTGAAACTTGTGGAGGAGATAATAAGCCAGCTTCGAGAAACTTATCAGCTGAGAGAGCCAGTGAGGCAGGCTTCTTTACCCCCTTTATCTTCTAAGGTGCGCTGAACAATTTTATAGCACCACTATTTAGATTTCCTCTGCATATGTCGAGTTTTGATTTGCGCCCATGGCATAGTCCTATAGTCATTTATACCTGTTTCTTGTGTCATAAATTTTCCTTTTCTGATTTCCTTTTTTTTTTTTTTTGTCATGTATGACAATTACACCAACCTAGTGATTGATGTTAGACACTGCTGAGGAAACAAACTGTAATATCACTTGGAGTTTAGGATAAAATCATACAACTAGATCATCATCCTCACTGGAAGTGTCATGAGGTGAGAAACTGATAGGGAGAACTGCAAATTAGGAGGATTGAGTTCACAGATTTTTAGATCTTGGTTACTAGAATGGCTGTTTTACGAGTACTGCATGGCATTTCTTTGTTAATAGATGGCGTTTAACAACTTGGAATGACCGGCTGCTACAGGCTGTTGTGTTAGGCTTTGACAAGCAGTGTTCTTATTTGCTTTCCATGCACCGTGCTTGGAATTTATACATTAACTTCAGAAGTATATGAGTGGACCTTTTCTTCTGTTGGCATTTCAGAGTCTAATCTTCATGCTTCTTTTAAAACCAGACCAAACAACATTTCAAAAAACAAGAAGTTTCATTTTACTTTTCATTTCCTTCTGCTTCTCCTTGTTGCTTTGTTTCATTTCCTTCTCCATTTCATTTTGCGTGGTAAGATGAATGAATGTCAAGCACGCAATCAAATGGCTTGGTTGTGAGAAATCAGAGGTGGCCCTATTTGAGGCTAGGGTTGGGACTACTACTACCAGCCCACTTGTTTTTAATGGCACTCTGCTTTTGTAGAGAAAGAAAGAAAGCTGGCAATACATTTCGTGCAAGACATTTCGTGTGCCATTAACACTTGGTTGTGTGTTAAGATGCCCATGAGAGACTAGATATAGGAAATTAGCGTCAAATTCTAAAATGGTCAGAGGTCATGATCAGTGGAAACAAATGGACGTATGCATTTGGTGAAGTTGATACATGTTAGAATACCAAACAATAAGGAGAGAAAAAAAAGCGAAAGCCCAAGCTGTTAGGTAAAATAAGGATGATAAGATTCAAATTCGTGATCATTTAGTCATTCTTATATCATGTCAAAGAACTTTTTCAACCAAAAAATTTAAGTTGTTCTATAATGTCCCAAGATATGTTTTATATTAGTCTCTAACACTTATTAGCTATTACATATAGTAGTTGAATAGTAGCACATAGGTTATTTTGTCTGCTTGAGCTAGGATGTGTTTTCGATTTGATCTCAGTTTCTGGAGGTTAACACTTGAGGTATTAACCCTGTCAGTTTTAATGATATATTAGTTCAGACATGTTTTACTTTCAGACAGCTAAGATCTTTCTACCGAGTCGGAGCACATAACTTTTTTGTTCCTTTTCTTTTTGTCAACTTCATGTTTGACACTTCACCTTGCATTTTCAGGTGAGCTTGAAAAAAAGGAGTTGCAGAAGTGTGTCGTCGGAGGCCTTTGAAAGTGCCTGAATCATGTATCATATATACCAGAACTGGGAATCTGCAGACGTGATTTAGGGTTTTCTCCTGTACCATGTTGTTAGTATTCTGAAAACTGTAAATTTAATTAGCTTTCAAAATTATCAGTGCATAGAGTTTGCTGTTGTAAAGTATAATATTGATCTGGTTGACGAATTTTGAAGTGAATCAAAATTTCTCCGGGTTGTATTTTTTTCAACAGATTTCTCCAATATATCTTTGAATTTGAAAGTAGTTGTAATAGTTAGTCTTCCTTCTTCTAGTTAAAGATTCTCGTGCAATATTATTAAGGAGACCATCCTGAAGAGTGGGTGCTTGAATAATAGCATTCCTGCCAGCTCTCGAGTGAAATTGGTCTCCTCCTCATTTCCCTTTAAAGAAAATAAGAAAAGGGAGAAAATGCAGCCATTATGTTGCCGAAAATAACAAAATATTCTCCAAATGACATAATATTGCAGAATATTTTCTTATGCACTCCGATAGATAGCTTTAAGTTACTCTTTTACTTTAGAATAGATTATTGTGCGTGCATGTTTGTGTTTGAGAGTATAGTTTTAGTTGTTTTTTAAAGTATTTTTTATTTGAAAATGTATTAAAATAATATTTTTAAAAAATTATTTTTAATATCAGCATATTATAATATCTAAAAATATCAAAAAATATTAATTTAAAATAAAAAAATTTAAATTTCAAAAGCATTTTTGAACCGCAAAAACAAACATGGTCTAATATTAGAGACAAAAGAATGTGTTCTCCTGTATTTACTATTTTAAAAATATAAAAAATTATTTTCTATAAATATTTTTATTTTATATAGTTATTTTTTTAATTAAAAACATGTTTTTTTTTTGCATTTATTCTTTTATGTTTTAACAGGGGTGAGTATTTTTTAATCAATCTGGTTTTGGGTAAAAAAAAGGGGGGATATTCAATAATTTATTTTTTATTTTGATCAATAACCCTTGTGGTTTTTAATTCGTTTAGTGATTTTTGTGTAATTAAATCTTAGTGTTTTTTCATTTAGTATGTTACTATAAACCAAAAGAAATACAATGAGACGAGTCGGGCATTGAATTCATCTGATATGGTCATTGGTTATAAGAAATTTTTATTATTATTATTATTAATGGGGATATTCGGACTAGTTTGCGTATATCTTGACTAATTTTACAGGTTTTGAAATTAACGATTATATAAGTCTCCAGTGACCCTAAGATTTGTGAGACTCGAACTGGTGATTTCTAGAAAACAAACCTAAAAGCTGACCAGTTGAATTACATCCCTCAAAATTAATTATTTTCAGTTGCATAGATGTCTGGTTTGACCAAACCGTATTTTATGGTTCTAAATTTCTTTATTTTTATATTTTGATAATTTCAAGGATTTTTTCTTATAAAAAGATTGGTAATTTCATAATGAACTCATAACTTTATATTTAATAAAAGGAGTATACTTAAATTGTTTTTTAAAGAATTTTTAATTTAGAAATATATTAAAATAATATTTTTTTTATTTTTTAAAAATTAATTTTAACATTAACATATCAAAATGATTTAAAAATAAAAAATATTTTTAAATAAAAAAATAAAATTTTATGAAATACGCAATTCAAAACAATGCTTAAATTGACAAGCTATCCGTCTGTGGTTTTTTTTTTTTTTTTTCTAGGCAATAACTCGTTGATAATAAAGAATTGATTTTGAGTCATCATAAATTAATGAAAACGAATCGTATTGTCTATCAAATCCCGATGATGAAAGATTAAAACTATGAATCAAATATAAACATTCTCCGTCAACCCACAAAATAAATAACCACACCTTTGTTTAAAAAGAAGAAAAAAACCATAACAAATTGATGAGTTAATTTTTGGTAAAGAGTTTTTTTTATAAAAAATTTTTTTAAATAAAATAGATCTGGTAAATAAATTAGACCTGAAGAATTTGAACTTGATAATCAATTAAATCCAGGGTAAATATAAGTATAACAAACATTTTATATCTAAAGAATTTGAACATTACCAAGCACTGAGGTTGTATGTTTAATCCTAGATGATCCTTTATAAGTATAAAAAAACATGATAAATTATAATTTCTCTCCATTTATAATAATTATTTGTGTTAAGGTAATAATTTCTCTATACATATAAATATATATAATGTCTCAAGTTTTAAATAATTTTTTAGTTACAAATTTTAATATATCATACCAAACAAAAATAACAAATATGCTATAAAAGACTACAAAAATAAAAGAAACTAAATTAAAACGATTGACTGAATGATTGAATGATGAAAACAGATGAAATATGTTTTTGATATTGTAATTGTAGAGTGAAAAAAAGAAAGAGAAAAGGTAAAAAAAAAGTCACTTATGGTTGAAGAATATTATTTAAAAAATATTTGAGAAATGATTCAGTGATATATATATATATATTAAAATGATTATTATATTTTAAAATTTCCAAATATTTTTTAATCATTACTTTTTTATTATTAAAAAAGATATCATTCTGTTTTTTGTCAGCTACAAAAAAAAATAGTTAAATAATTTTTGCTTTTTATTCCAGGACTCATATAATTGTGTTTCAAATATTAGTTTTGTAGAATTTAAAATAAAATATTTTTTTATCTATGAACACTTGTTTTTCATTTTTTTTTATGCATGAAAATTCATTTCACAATAATTTTAACTAATCATATATTTTAAAAAAATATAACTACAAACAATTTTTAATTTTTTTTAAATTATAATTATAAAAATTATCACAATACCAGTTATTCATAAAAATATATAAATATTTTATAAATGCCGTTGAAAAAAACAAACGGAACCAAAATGGTTTGATTTCACCGGAGTTGGATGCCTTGGATTAAATAACTCAACAAGTACAGCAATGTTGTTGTCATGAAGCATATGCTGATGTTTGCTGGTGGTGGTCCGTGGTTGGTTAAGAATATAATTATGAGTTTACTGACCATATTGGGACCGACATAAAGCCTGTTGCTTACCTCAACAGTTACACAATGTAACTAAAAGTATCTAAAGTATTTTTTTATTTAAAAATATATTAAAATAATTTTTTATTTTTTAAAATTATTTTTTATATTAACATATTAAAAAAATAAAATAATTTTTTTTAAAAATAAATATTAAAAAAAAACACTATTTAAAATGCAATTCCAAACTGCATTTAACACATCACTCTTCATTATTAGTACATGTTTTTAACTTCTTTTTTTTTCATCAATGACAATTCATCTATATAAATACTAAAAAATATCTTATAATTAATTAAAACTAGCAAATAAATTATTGATACAATTAAAACTGGCCCTTCCGTCCAAATTTCCATCATTGTGTTAGATAATAAATGGCGTGACCTATTTTTTCTATCAAAAAATAGTTTGAGATACTCAAATTAAAAAAATCAAAAGCTAAATTCAATTTAATCCGAATCTCAAAGGCATTTTTGGGTTATTTAGTCGGAAAAATTGATAAACTATTTGATTAAAATAATAAAAGAATGTTGATGTATTCAAAATAAAAAGGATTAATGTTTAAGTACTTGATTGGTATAAAATAAAAGTTATAATACTAATAATCATATAAGAAAAAATAACAAGTCATGAAAAAAATAACAAGGTTTGACAAGTACTAGTTACATGACCCGAGAGATGCCGCGGGTCATTTGTTTTTGCATAAAAAATATAAAAAATTTAAAATTTAAAAGTGTTAGATCTTTCTGTAAAGTTATACCGAATAGTCTAAATTAACTGGGTTAACTAATATCAACAAACTAAATAAAAAAAATTAATTAAAAAGAAAAAAAAAGCATCAGCCTTTTCACCGTGGACTGCACTGTGCAGTCCATAGTAAAAGGCATAAAAAGAAAAAAAAGCAAAAAAAAAATTAAAGGCATCAGCTTTTCCACTGTGGACTGCATACAATATTAAAAGATGAAATCGGAAGAAAAAAAACTAATGAGAAAAAAAATCTGAATCAACTGAGTTAACTTGCTAAATCAGGTTAACCCGTCAAACCTGAGATTCATGTCATGAAAGTGTGATAACTAAATAGAAAAAATATTTAATATTAATGAACTAAATTAAAAAAAAAGATTAATTAAAAAGGAAAAAGCAAAGAGAAAAAAACTATTGAAGAAAAAGAAAAAAATCTGAATCAACTGGATTAAACCATCAAACCTGGGATCCTTGTCATGAAAACCTAATAATTAAACAAAAAAAATTTAATATTAAGAAACTATAGAAAAAAAAATAAACTAAAGGCATAAGTTTTTTTACTGTGGACTACACCGTGTAGTTCACAATAAAAAGCTTAGAAAGAAAACAAGAAAGGAAAAAAAAAAAACAAAGTCATACGCCATGGGTTAATTTTTTTTGCTTGCATAAAAAATATCAAAAAAAGCTAAGATCTAAGAGTGTTAGGTCTTTCTGCAAAAATATACCCAAAAGCTTTAGGTCTAGCTGCAACACTTGACCCAAGAATAATATTTATAATATTAATAATAATATTAAACTTATATGACTTAAGTTTAAATGAGCCTGACTGCAATACCGGACCCAAGAGCATTAGATGTGGGTCTGGCTATAAGGTCGTGTCATAAAAGTGTGATAATTGAATAAATTAATTAAAAAGAAAAAACAAAGAAAAAAAACCGTTAGAAAGAAAAAAAAACTAATGAAGAAAAAGAAAAAAATCTGAATTAATTCGGTTAACCCTTCAAACCAGGTTAACCCGTCAACCCTGAGATTCGCGTCATGAAAGTTTGATAACTAAATAGAAAAAAATAATTGACGGGTTTATCCAGAATTAACTGGGTTAACTCATCAAACCAAGTTAACCGGTCAAGACTAGGATATGTGTCATAAAAGTTTGGTAATTAAACAAAAAGAAATTTAACATTAACAAACTAAACTAAACGAAAAAAAACTAATTAAAAAGAAAAAAATCCGGGTTAACTCGTCAAATCAGGTTAACCCATCAAACTCGTGATCCGTATTATGAAAGTCTGATAACTAAATAAAAAAATAACATTAACAAACTAAATCAAACAAAAAAAATCATTGAAAAAAAAAACAAAAAAAATAAAAATGAAAAAAGAAGAAGACAATTCTATTATAATAATAATAATAATATATTAATAAGGGGATATTAATAAGGGGAAAGTGAAAGGATGAAAGTCTAATAATTAAATAAAAAGAAATTTAATATTAACAAACTAAACTAAACTAGAAAAAAATTAATTAAAAAGAAAAAAAATCCGGGTTAACTTGTTAAATCAGGTTAACTCATCAAACCCAAAATCTGTATCATGAAAGTCTGATAACTAAATAAAAAAATTTAACATTAATAAACTAAATCAAACAAAAAAAAAATCATTGAAAAAAAAATTAAAAACAAAAAAAATGAAGAAGACAGTTCTATAATATAATATAATAATAATTATTATTATAATATAATATATTAATATAAGGGGAAAGTGAAAGGCGTGTATAGTATAATATAATATAATAACAATTATTATTATTATAATATAATAATTATAATAATATAATATATTAATATAAGGGGAAAGTATTAATATTACTTAATACTTAATTTATTTAAAAAAAACGATATATTCAAAAGAATAAAAATTAAAATGTATATACTCAATTAAAAAATATATAAAATTAATGTACCGATAATACAATTTTGTTTTTCCTTTTATTACAAAATATAGGATTCAGATCCTTCGAAAGAGTACGATTTTTATGATCTAAATACGACTTAATAGGTATGTTAATGATAATCATAATTACCATGATAATGATGATATAATAACCATAATTAGTTAATTACTAGATATCTTGTACGCGTTACCGTGGGCCGAACAATTTTTTTTTTTTTTTATTGTAAAAGAAGTGATATGTTAAACAAATTAAAGCCTCAAGTCATTGATAAAAAATCAATAAACCGACAAAAAAACAATAAAAAAGAAAAAAAAATAATCATGTCCGAGCATATTTGAATTCTCAAACAACTCAATATTAACTTAATCGAAAAAAAAAACCAGGAAAAAAGAGAGTCAAACTTCAAATAAAAATAGAAAACATCAGCTTGAAAAAAAGAAGAAAAATACTAAGAAAACTTAGGCAAACATCCTAAACCTAGTCCAACCTAAAAAAATGACAACTTGTTAAATCATATACCCGAGTTCGATCGAGAAGCTTAAATGTCATTCAATTTAATTTTAAATGATGAAATCGTTGAAAAAACTATTGATAGAAAAACTTGCAAGAAAAAATAACAAAAAAACAGGGTTAAAATTTGTCAAGGAAAAAACTCAATAAGAATGGAATCCAAACAAAAAAAATACAATTAAAAAAATTAGGACCAAACTTGAAAGATTAGAAAATCATATGAGGTAAAATTAGAAATCATTTGTAATATGATAGGTTATTTATAGATTAAAAAATAATGGATTGAAATGGAAAAAAAAATTATCTAGGGTTAATCCAATTTAATTTTGAATGATAAGATCAGCAGAAAAATATTAATAAAAAACCTGTAAAAACAACAAAAAGAATAGGATAAAATTTAATAGAAAAAACTCAAAGATGATGCAATTTAATTAAAAAAATTATATCAAATAAAATAAATATCAACTAAAAGAATAATGACCAAATTTTAATTATTAAAAAAAACCATAGGGGATGAAATCGAAAACATGTGTAAAAACAAAGTAAATCCAGACAAACATCGTAAACATAACCAAAATTTAAAAAACTCACAACCTATGAAACCCTGGATCCTGGTCCTATCAAGAAGTTTATTATAAGTCAGTTTAAAAATATAATTTTAAAAAACTTATCAAAGGAAAAAAGAAGAAGCAAAAAGCCTCTAATGAATCCGACAACCAACTTAGATCAGCAAATCAAACATATGACTTAAGACATGAAATTAGGATGTCCCTGTAAATAGGAAAGAGAAAAAAACACTTGCAAATATAATATTAAAAAAATGCTTTAAAAAAGACAAAAATCGACTCGAGCTAATTCTTTATATCTATTATCCAGGTCATGAGACTAGGGTGACTCCATTAAAGCAAACCCGAAAAAAAAAAAAGATTCTTAACCAACCAAACATTGAGGGATAGAATTGAGAAAAAAAAATCAATAAAAAAAACAATGCAAAACAAAAAAAAAAGCAATTAAAAGAATTATGACTAAATTCGACATAAAAATTAAATGACATTAAATGTTCAGGAATGAAATTGTATAAAATAAACCCATTAATAAAATGATTAAAAAAACAATAATTCAAAGAATTAGGACCAAATTTATCATAAAAAATAAACGAAAACAAATGCTTAGGGTGAAATTGAAAAAAATTCAATTAAGAAAATGATTCAAAATAAAAAATAAATAAAAATTAAAAGAATGAGGACCAAATTCGAAAACAAATTTAAAAAATTAAATGATCAAGGATGAAATAAAAAATAAAATCCAATTAGAAACAATTAATGTAAATAAAAAAATTACAAATAAAAGAAGAGAGAATGAATTAAAAAAAAATTGAAGGGCTACTATGAATTTTTGCATGGCCAGTGCGCAATCCAAGGAAGAAAGAGAAGAAAAAAAAAGAAAAGCAATTTCAGGTCAAACCACATTGAACCATCATACACGTGCCACCTATAAAGAAATAAGATGGCGAAACAAATCAAATGATGTAGCGGAATCACGGTTACAATCGCTGGAGTCAGCCACACGCACTGCCAGAAGGCAATGTAGCAGCCAACATGTACGATCAACCTTTTTGTTTTTTTTTGCGTGAAAAATGAAAATGCCCTCATCACCAATGTTGTTAAAATCGTGATTTTAACATGGCACGGAAAGCCGCACGCAAACTCAGATCGTAAAAACGGATCGTAAAATCGTAAAAAAATCGTAAAAAATTTTAAAATACATTAAAAAAAAATTCATACTTCAAATAAAAATTCATACATTAAATTTAAATTATATTGATTTTATATTTAAATTATTTTTTTATTGATTTGATTCTAAGATATTTTGATTTTTTAACTGTGATTTAATTTAGAATTATTATTTAACGAGAACCATTAGAAACATTAGAATTATTTCCAAGAGATCATGCATGATCTCAAGCGTGAGAGTTTTAGACTCGAGATCATTTGAAAATAAGAGAAGCATTAATTAATTCCATTTATTTATATAAAAGTCTTGGCTATTCAATCTCAATAGCAACCATACACTTATTAACCAACCATGCGAATATTTACATCTGACGTGGCAGTTTCATTATTCGTGTTTCAAGAAACAGTTGAACGCTCCATCGATGCAGGAAATTAATATATATATATTTCTCGGGGTTGGGTTGCTAGATAGAATCTTTTTTTTGGTGTGGCGGAAGACTGATTCGGTGAGTCACAGTTACTAAATAAATTGCCTTTGATCTGTTCAAGCCAATAGGCGGGTGACACGTGGCAGATACACTGAATTTTGTTCTCCTGCAGGCAAACTCGTTCAATCGGTGGTAAAATCGCGATTTTATGCGATTTCACCCGATTTTAACGATTTTAACTGTTTTTGACCCGATTTTACTCATTTTCGATTTTTATGAACGATTTAGCACGTAAAGTCTATATTAAATCGTAAAAACGTACGATTTTACGACTTGAATCGCGATTTTAACAACCATGCTCATCACTGAACAATATTAACAAACAAACCATAGTGAAATTACAACTATGTCCTTTAAACCAAGGCTAAAAGTTTGAATTGTAAAGGTAATGTGGTAATTTAACTGTTCTGAAAAATTTAAAAATATAAAAACATCATTACGCAGAAGGTATTTAATTATTTTATTAAATGATTATATTAATAATTTTACTATGCATTTAAAAATCAAATTACTAAAATAATCTTGCACAATCCTCTGAATACTTTTATGTTACGGTGAAAAGACAATGCTACCGTTGAAACCAAGAGAAAAAAAATAGAATAATTAGGGGAGAAAAAAGTTATAACACTACGGTAACTAATAGTATTATGTTTTGCATAATAATTAGTCTTAATTACCACAATTATTTATCGTTATCCGCGCTCGGAAAACGATTCGTTTCATTATCCCAGAGTCATCTTTCATCCGTTTATCTCCATGCGGCCACTTGACCACATGGTCCCGGGTGAAGCACCGTAATTACAAGGACTTCTGGATCCTTTTAATTTGTTATGTTATCACTTTCAATTCTTGTGTTCCACTTGGATTTGAGTTTGAAAATTCTTCAGACGTTTTTCTCCATTGTCGTTTGGAGAAGAAAACAAAAGGACACAGGCAAAATAAAATTAATTATTTCATTGTATGATATTAAAAAATAAAATAAAAAACTTAGGTATTGCATGTCAATTCAAGAGTATTTGCCTTTTGCTTTAACATGCTTTTTTTTTAAATGTTTTTTAAATTATTTTTCAATACTTTTCGATGGTTTTGATTATTGATGTATTTTTCTTGAAAAACAATATTATCTTATATTTTTAATCAAAATTATATATTTAATTTGTATATTTTTAGTCCATTTATAACTTGATTATTTCTTGTTTTTTCTCAATTTATTTTTCTAGGAAATAGACAAGATGAAAAAATTGAGAAGAAAATAATATATTTTTTAAAGCAGAACACTGTTAGATTAAACATGGTCAATAGATATTTTATTATTTTTATACTGCATAGAGTAATTTATTTATTTTAATAAACTACGAGGAATAAGCTATCATGAAGTCATTGGATATTTATATATAAAAAGCGGAAGGAAAATTTAAAAGCAATCTTTCTATAATTAATAAATAAAAGCTATAATTGGAAAGTTTGGGTTTGAATCTTCCTCTCGGGATTACACTATCCATGAAAAAAAATCCTCAATCACATATGAATGTATTATAATTAGGCTCCTCCTAATTCTAAGGCTAAGCTTAAAACAGAAGATGAGTACTAATCATGATTATAATTAAACTCAAGCAAAAGAGGAAGGAAATTGGTTTTTCAATTCTTTCCATATGGCAGAAATCAGAATATGTTTTTTTTTCCCAATGAACGACTTTAGTTATAACTAGTACCTCGAGTGAATCTGGTTCAAGATCCGAGTTACAAATTAAGTGAATAAGTTATAAGCTAATGAGAAAAAAAAATCCTTAAAATGACGGTTTTTTATTTATTTAACTTACTAGGTCAAAGTAAAACTTAACATAAATCACACTCTTAATTAATAGATAGATAGTCGAATAAATCTAATAGACCGAACCAAAATAAAATAAAAAAGAGAGAGAAGGAGGAAACACTATTCACCTAAACACGGTTTATTTTGAAAGGGAATAGTGTTTCCTTTTTCTCGGCCTTAAAAAAAAAAAAACTCCTAGCCAAATGTTTAATAATCTTTGCATTATAACAATGTAGGTGTTCTAAAATTGATTGGAGACATAACATGTATTATATGTTTTAATTATATAGTAAATTTACATCACTTCCTTTAAAATAAATAATTTTTTAGCTTATTCCGAAGGTTACTGTAGCACATTAAAACAATATGTTTACCTTTGGAGTGGAAAAAAAGATCAATGCCCCTGATGTCAGATAATTTAACCATTGGGTTAAAGGGTATTTGTGGCATTTTGTGTCTTATTTTTTTTTTTGTAATTAATGAGTCGAGATGGGGTCATTTGAGTATTTTAATTTAAAGAAAATATATTGAGGTGTTTTGTGTATGCATCGTCTTAGAAATGACTCATGCGACTTGCTCAACCAAAATTGCTATTCTGGAGTTACTTCCGATGTGTCTCGTTGTGTTCTCCATGAAAAGCGATGCATGCATTGATAAGTTCGTTGGTTTGTCAGCGGCGTCCATTCATTTTTTTCTTGTCATTTCTTTCCTCTATCTTCCCCGGTCTTTGCGCCTGTCCTGCAATTTTTCTAATCAGCCATTAAACTTCTTTTTTTTTTTTTTATTGAGTCCATGTTTTCTGGTTATTGTTTGCTTTATTTTAAATAATTTACGAAACTAAAATTTTATTTCAATTTCATCCTCATTAAAGTCCTTACTTTGTTAAATTTGATCTTTATTCTTTTAATTGTTATTTATAGAATCTAAGATAATTTTTTTATTTGAATTTTTTTTTTCTGATTTCACCTTCCATGATTTCTTTCCTATTAGATTTCATCCTTATTCCTTTGATTTTTTTTCTTTGTAAAGTTTTTTAAATTGTTTTTTTTTCTCGATTTTGTCTATCAACTTTCAATCTGTTTGGATTTTAGCTTGTTGGTTAAGCTTTTGTCTAGAATTTCACAAGTTGCAAGTTTTGAAAATTAACACAGTTCAGGGGGTCACTCAGGATTTATTTGTTCTGTTTGATATTTTTTAAATCTAATATTTTTTTCAGTTTTATCTTTCGGTATTTATTTAATTAGAGATTGAGCTCTATTTTTTGATGTCCTTTGTTTTTTTTATTTGATTGCGTTCTCTTGTGTCTTATTATTTATTATTAGGTTTATTTCTATAAATAAGTTTTATTCTCGAGCTGAATATAATTGATTGGTTAAATATAGGCAGATGATCACTCTTTTTTTTGTTTAGTTTCCTCGCGGCGTTGCTCTAGTGACCCATGCGATTTCTTTTAATGTTGCCATGCACTATTTTGTAATGGGGTTTGGACCATCTCATCAAAATCTTCTGGTGGTGGGCATTATCCACGGTGAAATGACGATGAGTCTCTAACGATCTTTTCTTTCTTTTCCTTCCGAATATGATATTGGTGGCTTATTTGTTTTAGTTAATTATTAACAAATATTTCTTGTACATTTCATATGCTATCATTGTCTATAGTCTAAACTACACTATTACATTGCTTGATCTTATTGGATTCGGTCAAGTTAATAATTCGAGCATTAGGTTTTTCTTGCTTCTTTACATATATTACCGTTGCCTAAATATCCATGTTTTACATTAAAAAAAATAAAAAACAAATTGATAGGCCCATGACGTAACATGAGTCACAAGTCTAGTTTTATAACTACAATATCAACCCTGCTCTTTTATAAACAAACATTATGTGTTGTGCAGAATAAATACCAATAAACATACAAATAAGGGTAGCATTTAGTTACTATCTTGAGACATAAAAGACAGAGACAAGAGAGATAAGATAAAAAAAAAAAAAGACAATGACATAATTATATTTGGTAATGGTGTACAAGATAAAGTGACTATCTTTATATCATGTTTAGTTATAATGGATAAGACAAAATAAAATATAAAAATATATATTATACCCTTAATATGTACCACTATCAAACTTGTATATTTTAAAAAATAATTAGATATTATTTTTTGTTACGCTAGTTTATATTGAGTGTTGAAATCAATAATATTATAATAATTCTAGTTATAAAACCAGAAATGGCTTGGTGGGCTGACTCGGGGTTTGGACTGATTTAAGTTTTAAAAAAATAGAGGAATGATTGACTCAATATGATCCGGTTAAAAAACTAGGGTGACCCAAAAAAAATAGGTCAAAAACCCGTTGATTTGTTTTTGAAATTCTTTCATGGTCAGAACAAGATTGCCTTGATTATTATTTTTTTAAAAAAATTGGTTGATCAGGTTTACCCTCTCGATCCGTCACCTGAACCTTATCTCAGGTTGACTCTCAAATTGAGTTTTAAAACTATGATAGTAACTGCTTTTATTTTTATATTGACTCAAGGCAATACTAGGTTGACCGTTCAGATATGTGACCTAGATCTTGTCTCAAGTCAATCCTCAAATCGGGTTTTAAAACTATGATAATAATCATTATCAACCTCACTCATTACTCAGGCTTTGCCCCATGTTGATTTTCAAATTAGGTTTTAAAAATACAACAATAACCACTTTTATTCTTACGTTGATTTGGTTCAACCCGATTTGTGACCTGGGCTTTGTCTCTAGTCGACTCCTGAGATAAATTTTAAAACTATAATAATAATTATTTTTATTATTATATGTTTTTGTTAGATAATTTTAGATTTGAAAGTTTTTTAAAAGGATATTTAAAAAAAATAAAAATAAATATTGTCTCTAAAAATATATTCTCTATGCCTTCTATTTTAGAAATATAAAATCTCATTTTAAAATTATATTAGAAACAAATTTATTTTGATATTTCTATTTTAATCTCTTTAACCAAAAGTATTTTTTATTTAGTGTACAATTCTTTTATATCCCACATCACTAACCAACGCTACCGAAATGAATGTGTAAATGATAAATACCAACAATCTCTTTCCAAAAACGAGACTACCGTCCGTTAACGGACGGCAACTAAACAGAAGCGCCAAGAGAAGTAACAATCAAACGCCAGGCCAGGGTTCCTAAGTTGACGGAAACGGCAAACTGTATGTTTGTGGGTCTGTTTCTCTGCTACTTCCCTTCAAATTGATAAAGACAATCCTGCTAGTTCTCATTCAGCCGAAAGCATCCGCTGCTTGCTGCTTCCTCCTCCTAATTATTACTACTATTATTTCGTAATATTATATTCCAGAGAGAAAGAAAGAAAATAAAGTATGCTGCTTTTTTTTTAACTCGTTGAGTTCTTATCTTTGATCATAGAAATTGGAAAATGCATTTTTAAAATATTTAAAAAATAAATTAATCTAGATCAATACATAAACTGATCTAAAAATAATCCCTACCATAAATATTATTATCTTACCTGTAGATTAACAAGTCAATTTAATTTCTCATTAAAATAATATTATTTTGAGTTTTTTTTTAATTAAAAAACGAGTTATTTTGTGTGTGTGTGTACACAGAGAGAGAAAGGGATCGTAATGGAAAAGCAATTTCATTGATTCTTGATTAATTGACAGAGAAAAAAAAAAAAAAAACAAAAGGGAAAAGAAAAGCCCGCCTTCCTAGCTTGCTTGGGTGTTAACTAACAAACTAAAAAGGAAGGCAAAATAAAATACATTTCCTGAAATCTCAAAGCGCCACCACGCCTCTCCCTTCCATAGACAACACGCGCGTCTGTATATAGCATAGCACCTCGCACACCATCATATATGTAAATCGCAATCTCTGAACGCCGTTTCATCGTCTTTTTAATGACGTTTCATCGAAGGTATCCTCGATTATTCTTCGATCTTTGATCAGCGATCAGCTCAAGCGTCAATGTCACTTCAGTTATTCTGTTTTTGATCGATTTTTATTTAATTTTATTCCGATTTTCTTTGTTTTTCTTGTTTCCTGTTTATCCTAATTTCTATCGATTTTGGAATCTTCCAGATCCAGCAGATCCGATAACAGAATAGTAAAGGAAATGACAGGTGAAAAAATCCATGCGTTGCGTTTTTTTTATGGAGAATCTTTTTGACTGCTATGAAAATTGAGGTGAAAGCAAAGGAGAGATTCGGTTAATCTTGACAATGCGAGTGTGATATGGTGTGATTTCAGGGGAGGTGATTTTGAGGAGTGAAGAAAGTGACAAGGGGAAAGGAATGGATCTGGAGACGTCAGAGGACGAGAAGCAGCAGCAGCATCAGCGAAGGAAGAAGGTTAGATCTTTGAGGAAAAAGGCAATGAGTGCATCCACTAAGCTCACGCATACGCTAAGGAAGCGTGGGAAGCGTGTTGCTGATTGCAGGTATGCTGCGATTACTATCAATGATGTTAGAGATGCAAAGGAGGAAGAGGCTGTCAATGCATTTCGCCTCGTGTTGATCTCCAAAGACCTTCTTCCCCCTCGACATGATGATTACCACACTTTATTGAGGTAATTTCTTTTAATTTTAATTTTTATTATAATTTTTTAAACCCAAGCTAGTGAGATGAATCTTAACTTATCTTATAGCATTAGAATTCGGATGAATTTTGGTAATATGATTAGTGCTATTCTTAGATTATTATAATAATTGGGCATGGCAAAATGTGCGCGCATCTGCAGGTTTTTGAAAGCAAGGAAATTTGACATTGATAAAACGGTGCTGATGTGGTCAGAAATGCTCAACTGGAGAAGAGAGTACGGGGTAGATTCGATAATACAGGTAAAGTTTCGCTACGATGTTATTCACTTTCTTTTGTCGAATAGGATATGTTTTAGAGATGATGAGGTAATGGTCTTTGAAATTTAGACTGTATCAGGACTGAGATTAAGAAAATGGGGCTTGCCTTCTTGACTGGATTATAAAATTATGGTAGCCGCTGTGATTTTGATTTGTTGTCATTTATAATTTTATTTCTTAAAGGTTCTAACAGATGGACAACATGTTTGTGCGATTTTTAGGATTTTGTATACGATGAATATGAAGAGGTTCAAAGTTATTATCCTCATGGTTACCATGGTGTAGACAAAGAGGGTCGACCTGTTTATATTGAAAGAACTGGCAAAATTGAACCAAGCAAGTTAATGAGAGTTACCACAGTGGAGAGATTTTTGAAATATCATGTCCAGGGGTTTGAGAAGGCTTTCACTGAGAAATTCCCTGCATGTTCTATAGCAGCTAAGAGGCACATAGATTCTACAATAACAATTTTGGACGTCCATGGACTGGTAAATTCATAGCTTGTTAAAGTATCTATTTTAATTTTTTTCTACTACCTAAGAAACACTTTATATAGCATGCTGTCCTTTCTTGATTTGTTATTTGATTTAACCAGAACTGGATGAGCTTCGGCAAGGTTGCTCATGATCTAGTTATGCACATGCAAAAAATTGATGGTGACAACTATCCTGAGGTGATTTAATATTGTTAAATTGAAACCTAATGTGAAAAAAAATTATCTGAGTTAATGGTTCTTTCATTTGCTGAATGTTTTTTTTTTTGCTAACTCATTTCCAACAGACACTACATCAGATGTTCATTGTTAACGCTGGTAGTGGATTCAAACTGCTATGGAACACAGCAAAAAGCTTTCTTGACCCAAAGACTACTGCGAAGATAAATGTACAAGACTTTTGATATATAGTTTTTCTATTACTCTAGCAAGCTGTGTAGACTAATTAAAATCATCCTTATCTGGTCCACAGGTTCTAGGCAACAAGTTCCAAAATAAGTTGTTGGAAGTTATAGACTCAAGGTTTGGTATATGTCATCCTGCTTTTGCAGTCAGAATACAGATGGTTTATAAGCTTTATAACTCTGAACTTTGGCATTTTCTTGTAAAACAGCCAACTTCCTGAATTTCTTGGTGGAACCTGCTCATGCCCAAATGAAGGTGGTTGCCTAAGATCCGACAAGGGCCCTTGGAAGGATCCAGAAATAATGAAAGTACGATCCTTTTCAGTATCAAGCATAAAATAGCAAGGATCTTTTGTGACTATTCATGTTTGGGAATCATAAACTTCAAAACTGTTGCGATGTTATACCATCTATTTATGTTCTAGAAACTTGTGTGATTGGAATCTTTGTCTTGCAGTTGGTACATGCTGGAGAAGCAATATATTTGAGAAAAATGAATAGTTCTTTTGATGAAGATGATTTTGAAATCAAGTTATTTGCTTCCAAGGTCAGTTTCAGGATAATAAATGACTTTCAGTTTTCTTTAGCTATCTTTTACTTGTGTATTAAATATGCTATTCATTATGCAGGTTTCAAGAAGTGAAATATGCTCTGCTGATTCATTCTCAGACACGAGGCCAAATGCCTCTGACTTCATTCAACCATTGCCGCTTTCAGATGAAGTATGTTTTCAAGAGTTCCTTTTTTTCTGATTTCTTTCTGGTTTCTCTTTTAACTCCAGCCATATTGGATTGATTCTTAATATAATTTTTTGGTTGATGTCATCTATTGGTTATTCCCCAAGCTTTATAGTTTACTAATAAATTTAAATGTACTTTCTAGTAAATGATCCTCTCTTATTTTAATTTCACATTGTTTGCAAGCGAAAGAGGGGAAAGGATAAAGAAATGCTGAAGGAACTGAAAAATAATATAGGGCATACTAAAGGATAACTAAATTTTGACTCTTTCATAAATGGGTTTCCACAGATTTGTCTGATCTGCGATCACGTTTAACATAACTATCCCTTTTAATGCAAGGTTTTGAAATTTCTTCTTTTTCTGAAGTTAAAATTTCTTTCATTTGTTAAAATCAACAAATTTTGGAAGTTGTGTGACAAGTTTCAAAAATACCTATCATCCATAACTATATATAAAGGCACCATCATTTTAAAAACTTTTGAATGACTATGTTCTGCCCTCGATAACGTTTTTTAATACTTAAATAACCCCACTACTAATATGTGTATACATGGGATAATGCCATTTATTAATACTTCCGGACATAAAACATAATATAATTAGGCAATAGAAGCACCCTCTTAGTAATTGCTTTCTGCTTGCCATGCAATAATCTCTTATCAAAATTAGTTCTTGTTACAATCAAAATCATTTATTTTTTCATAGAGACCTGGATGTGTTTCACTTATATTTTAAATAAAAAAAATTAACTTGTTAGTTTTCTATGTAAATGTGTGTTTTGTTTTATGTTAAATAGATCTTTCTCTCTTATGAAAAATATTTTTTTGACCATCACTCTTGTCCACACAAACTGGAACATGTTTCTCTGCATCTTCACTGTGGTGCCGTTAGATTACAATATGAATTGTCATTGTTTTGTTGTGAATTTGAGCATTTGTCATCATAGGTTTTGTTAAAAGATGGTTTGAAGTTTTCACATATATTTAGGCAAAAATAAAGATTTTACATCAGCTAAAAGAAGCATCACAACATTTTTTGCACTTTAAAACTATTGCATACAAAAATTGAATGCTAGGATAATCACTCATATAATAAGTTTTTTTTATTGTAAATTTTTGTATTATTTCTTTACAAATTTCAAATAATTCACATGCAGAGCTTGCACAATTTGAATTCAAAACAAATTTTTAAGCAGAGACAGTCAAAATGATTTGTATTGTTTAATGCCAAATTTGTAAAATATCTTCCAGTGTTGTGGAATGTTAAACGTAGAAACCAAAGA
>Ga0325404_1000728_pt1 | contig 33462 bp, 15 predicted proteins | sample PopdelMetagenome_18_FD_205664 | JGI IMG/M metagenome (GOLD analysis project Ga0325404, IMG submission 205664) | Populus deltoides microbial communities from Bellville, Georgia, United States - Xylem-Control-R1 | ecosystem: Host-associated > Plants > Phyllosphere > Stem > Wood/Secondary xylem...
TTGTATTTTTTAAAATAAATTCATAAATACTTAGGCATAATCTATTATATTTCTTGTATATTTTTTCAGAATCTAAATTAGATCTATTTTAATTTTTTTACATTTAAGATTTCAATAAGATAGAAGAAACATGTTAAATACATTTATTTTAGTCTATACAGTAAATAATGGAATAAAAATAACAAAAAGTGGAGTGTACATTACATCATTCTAATATAAATCTACTGACTAAACTTCCAAGAGCTGAAGGCTACGATTTCAAATAAAAAAAACAGTTTAACGAATGAATTTTATTTTATTTTATTTTTATTAAAAATAATTTAAAAATAATGTTTTTAGAACTGAAAAGGTGTTTAAATCAGTTAAAGTAATACTTTATTGATTTAGTGGTTTAACCAACTGTTCACTAATTGGTTCTCACGGGTTAATATAAGATTAAACTTATCAAGTAATCAAAAGTTTAAATCTTATTATTTTTAATTAAATTAATTAAAAATTAAATATAAAATGATTTTGTTAAATATGGATGCTGTATCAAAGGTAATATCTCTAGGTATCTGTATAGTAATCTTTTCGTGTAGTAGTGGATCTCCTACAATCAAGGAAATTATTTCACTAAAATATATTATTTTTAACTTTAAAAAAAAATATAAAATATTTAAATTTATCTAAATTAACCCCAAATTAACATTATCGGAGTTCTAAGCCGGGAGACATGGCCGGACATATTTATTTACCACTTACTACAACCTAAATGGACGCCACTATTTCTCATTCGTGGGGCCTAGCTGGCCAATCTCGGATCCTATTCTCACACGTGTTACAAAAGCCAAATTGCTTGTTTCATGCAAATTGATTCATCTCTACAAAATTTAACTAAAGATTTTATGAAGATGTAAGGAAAAAACAATTAAGAAATAAAAGAATAGGTCACTAAAAATATTACGAGATCCGGTGCTATTAGAAAGATCTCAACGAGATGATTCTAATCATATATTAGAAGATTAGTAAACAAAGTTAAAATCGGTTAGAAGTTTTGTTCGAGGTTAATTCAGAGTTAATTACAACTTTATTTGATGGTATTTCAAAGTGATGTTAAAATTATCTTGTCGAGATTTTTCTAATAATATCAGATTTATAAAAAAAATAGAGCTCTAATGTGTCTGTCCCTTATAAAGTATTTTTTATCTTTGTTTTTCTCCTCTTATCTTTCTCTCTTACCAAATCAACTTATTTTATATTTTTTTTTATTATCGGATCTTGAATCTTATATTTTATCAATTAGATTTTCATGAAGTTTTGGGTAGTGTTTTAGTGAGATTAATTAATGTGCATGGCTAAACAACCAGTATTTTTAATAATAATAATAGTATAGAACCTATATTTAAAAATACAATTGTATTTAAATTGGGTTATTTCTTAAATACTTTTACAACATTTACGATTCCCCCAAAACTTTTACTAATGTTTGTTATTATTTTTTTTTTAAATCCCAATTTTGCTGGAAGGTGTTAATCATGAGCAGTTGTTGGGTCACGTGCGCATCGTGAAAATAATAGAATATGGGGCCTAAAGGAGCTGATGCCCAATTGAAATTGATATTGACTTGACATGACACCACTTGTACGACACAATTCATCCTTTTGCCAGGCTTTAGTTGCAATTAGATAAATACCCGCGTGATTTTGTAGATTAATTATTTTTTATATTTAAAAAAAATCAAGATTTAAAAGTGTTAGGTTTTTTTACAAAGTTATATCCAAGAGTTTTAGGTTTGGTTGCAACGTTTGACCCAAAAATAATATTTATAATATTAATAATAACATTAAACTTGGGTTAACCTTTAGCATAAAAGTATCTGGACTGCAATACCAGATCCAATAGCATTGGACGTGGGTCTGGCTGCAAGGTCATGTCATAAAAGTGTGATAATTAAATAGATTAGTTAAAAAAAAAAACAAAGAAAAAAACCAACATGAAGAAAAAAACTAATGAAGAAAAAGAAAAAATATATGAATTAACTGGGTTAACCTTTCAAATCAGGTTAACCCGTCATACCTTGAATTCGCATTGTGAAAGTTTGATAATTAAAAAGAAAGAAACAAATTAATGGGTTAACCCAGAATTAATGGGTTAACCCAGAATTAACTGGGCTAACTTGTCAAACCAGGTTAGCCTGTCAAATCCGGAATCCGTGTCATGAAAGTTTGATAACTAAATAGAAAAAAATTTAACATTAACAATTTAAATTAAACAAAAAAATTAATTAAAAAGAAAAAAAAGGCATCAGCCTTTTCACTGTGGACTGCACTGTGCAGTCCACAGTCAAAGGCATAAAAATAACAAAAAAACAAAAAGAAAAACTAAAGGCATCAGTCGAGAACTACTTAGAAAAAAATTTAATATTAATAAACTAAATTAATTAAAAATAAAAAATAAAAGAAAGAAACCTCTAAAAAGAAAAAAAACTAAATAGAAAGAATTTAACATTAACAAACTAAAATAAACGAAAAAAAATTAAAAAGAAAAAAAAGCAAAAAACAATTACAGGTTAACTCGTCAAATTAGGTTAACTCATTAAACCCGGGATTCGTGTCATGAATGTCTGGTAACTAAATAAAAAAAATGAAAATTAACAAATTGAACCAAACAAAAAAAATTAATTAAAAAGGAAAAACTATCCGGGTTAACTCGTCAAACCATGTTAACCCGTTAAACCCAGGATCTGTGTCATGAAAGTCTGATAACTAAATAAAAAAAATTAACATTAACAAACTAAATTAAACAAAAACAATTTATGAAAATAAAAAAACAAAAAAAATTGACGGTCAACCTATAATTAACTGAGTTCACCTGTGAAACCAGGTCAACCCGTGAAATCGGGATATGTGTCATGAAAGTTTGATAACTAAATAGAAAAAAAAATTAGCATTAACAAACTAAACTAAATGAAAAAAAATTAATTAAAAAGCAAAAAAACAATTTTTAGGTTAACTTATTAAACCAGGTTAACTCGTTAAATCCGGAAAACGTGTCATGAAAGTCTCATAACTAAATGAAAAAAATTTAATATTAATAAACTAAATTAAATTAAACAAAAAATTTTGTTAAAACAAAAAAACAAAGAAAGAAGCAAAAAAAATCCCGAAATGCACAAAAAAAGCTAAAAAAAATGAGACAACTTAAAAAAAAACCTAAAGCATCAGTGTTTTATTGTGGATTGCACTATGCAGTCCACAATAAAACACTGATCCCTTTTAGTATATGTTACAATTAATTAAAAAGAAAAAAAGCAAAAAAAAATTTCAGGTTAACTCGTCAAACCCGGGATCCGTGTCATGAAAATCTGATAACTAAATAAAAAAATTAACATTAACAAAATAAATTAAACAAAAAAAATTCATTAAAAAAAACACAGAAAAAAGAAAAAAAAACTCATAAAGGCTAGAAAACAAAAAAAAAACAGAAAAAAACAAAGAAAAAACAAAAAAACAAAAAAAAAAAAGAAGACAACTCAACGTTTCACTGTGGACTTGCACAATGAAACACTGAGCAATTTTAGTTTATTGTCAATTAACAAACTAAACCAAACGAAAAAAATTAATTAAAAAAAAAATTGAGTTAACTCGCCACACTAGGTTAAATCGTTAAACCCGGGATCCGTGCCATGAAAGTTTGATAACTAAATAAAAAAATTAACATTAACAAACTAAATTAAATAAAAAAAATTATTAAAAGAAAAAAAATGACGGCCCGTGAAACCAGGTTAACATGTGAAACCTGAAATATGTGTCATGAAAGTCTAATAATTAAATAGAAAAAAATTTAACATTAACAAACTAAAGTAAACGAAAAAAATTAATTAAAAAGCAAAAAAAGCAAAAAAAAAATTTTAGGTTAACTCGTCAAACCATGTTAACCTGTTAAGCCCGGGATCCGTGTCATAAAAATCTGATAACTGAATAAAAAAAATTAACATTAACAAAAAAAATTATTAAAACAAAAAAAAAAACCCTAAAAGTGTAAAAAAACAAAAAAAACCGTCATGAAAGTCTAATAACTAAATAGAAAAAAATTTAACATTAACAAACTAAAGTAAACGAAAAAAATTAATTAAAAAGAAAAAAAAAGCAAAAAAAAATTTATGGGTTAACTTGTTAAACCATGTTAACCTGTTAAACCTGGGATCCGTGTCATGAAAGTCTGATAACTGAATAAAAAAAATTTAGCATTAATAAAATAAAAAAATTATTAAAACAAAAAAAAACAAAAAAAAAACCCTAAAAGTGTAAAAAAAAAATGAAAAAAAAACCAGCTCATCTTTTTATAAATAAAAAGAAATTTAACATTAACAAACTAAAATAAACGTAAAAAATTAATTAAAAACAAAAAAAAACTAGGTTAACTTGTCAAACCAAAAAAATTCTAAGTTAACTCGTCAAACCATGTTAACCTATTAAATCCGGAATCCATGTCATGAAAGTCTGATAACTGAATAAAAAAAATTTAACATTAAAAAAAAAACCTAAAAGTGTAAAAAAAAAAAACAGCTCATAAAACTCTAAAAACGTAAAAAAAAAGGGGTTCATCTTGTACTGTAGACTACATTGTGCAGTCCACAGTAAAAGACTGAGCTCTTTTAGTTATATCTTAATATTAGACGAGTTGAAAGTCCGGTAATAATTATGGTTTAAATAATTTTTTATTTAAAAATTTATTAAAATAATATTTTTTTATTTTTTATAATTATTTTTTATGTCATTATATAAAAGAAATTTAAAATTTTAATTTTAAATAAAAAAATAAGTTTTAAAATTTTTGAAAAATGTAATTTCAACCGTGTTTTCAAGCACAGAGAAAATGTCTAGTAGTATCGTGTATTTTATATATAAATTTAGATTATTTTAATATATTAATATTAATATTAAAAATAAAAATAATTATATTATTTCAATGAATTTTTAAATGAGAAACACTTTAAAAAATAATAATTACCGCTATTACACACACCTCAATCAATTTTTAAATAAAAATATTTTTTTTAAAATTAATAGTAAATAAGAGACGTTAACTTCTAATTTACCTCTTGTATCATATTTTAAAAGATCAAATTTCATTTAGAAGTTAAAATGATTTTAAAAATAAGATTTCATTAAGAAATCTAAATTAAATTTAACTGGAATGAATGATTTCGAAGAGCAAGGGACAAGAAAGTCTTTGCACGATAGCAGCAAGTCGAAGAGTTGTGTCGGAGATGCTTGCGTTGGGACTAAAAAGGGAATTTGAGACGGGAGATTTTGGGAACAAACGAAACGAACAGTGATGGGGATGTTTGTCAAGGAAACAAAAGGGTTTCAAAGATTAAAAGTGACCAGCTGCTGGCTGGAATATATTTCCAATACAGTCTCGAGAGAGAGTATAATTTTCAATAATAATAATAATAATAATTTATTATTTTAGTGTTTTTACATTTTTTAAAAAATTTAAATTTTATTTTATTTTTTTTGCTTCAAATTAATATTTTTTTTATACTTTCAGATTATTTTGATGTACTAATATCAAAAATAATTTTTTTAAAATAAAAAAAATATTGTTTTGATACATTTTCAAGTGAAAATCACCTTGAAAAGCAACCGCAACCACACTTCCAAACACGCCAAGTTGATTTTTAAAATAAAAGAGGAAGATATGTTTGATTTCTATTAGTTTTACTTTTTTAAAAATAAATATTCTATAGACTTAATAAAGAAAAAAAATTCAAGAGTAAAATAAAACAAAAGTCTCTTATTTAGTTACCTTTGGGATTATTTATTTATTTATTTATTTCAAACTTTAAATCTACACTGGATTTGTTTTTCAATCTAAGAAGTCAAAAAATTATTAATTCTTTTCTTATTTTTGTTATTGCAATCTGATTAGCAAATACAACAGTGATCATCTGGGTCATGTAAATTAAAAGACAATCTAATGCTTTTTAATGATGGATAATATTATTTATTTATTAATATATATTTATTAATAATTTCATAAAAGTTTTGATTTTAGTGATTGAGCATATTTCTTATATATTTTACTGACACAAGACTAATTGAGCCAAATTGAAAAAAAGAAAAGAAAAAAGTAATGCTTTAATCGTATATCCTCCTTGATCTTCATTTTAATATAATTTGTTTTATTATATAAATATTATATTAATATAGAGATCCACCGTATAATCGGATAGTCTAAATTAAGTTTCTTTTAAAAAAACATATCGAAGGCACACTCTTCCAGTCTTTAAGTTTTAGCTAGATAAAGTTATGTTTATTTTTATATTTTAAAAATATTTTATAAAAAAATTATTTTTTTTATTTTTTTTAAATTAATATTTTTTATGTTTTTAGATTATTTTGATGCGCTGATATTAAAAATAATTTTTTTAAAAAATATTATTTTAATATCTTTTTAAATAAAAACCACTTTAAAAAATAAGCACAACTACACTCCTAAACATATTAGCCTCTTATACAGAAATTAAACACATCATGCTTTTTTATAACGAATTTTTGTGTTGTGTTGTTAGAAAATCATTAAAATAAAAATTATTATCAAGAACATAATTTTAATTAAATAATTTCTTTAAGAAACTAGATGAATTATTTCTTTGGAAAACATGGAAATGTCATAAAAAAATACAAGTAAAATAAAAAGCAATAATCAAAACATCACATAGTTTTTTTTTAATAAATAAAACTACGAAATAATTTAAGTAAGATTCGTAAAATTTGAGAAATATTATATATAAATTTATTTTTTATTCTGAATCAAATAAGCATCCTTTATCTCAAATATCATAATTTCCTTCTTTTTTTAAAGCTAATATATTTATTGAGAACGCCTACGTGTACACTGAGGCTCAATGGACTTGAAATAGTAGCCAAACAAGATCTTCAAGGATAAAACACACCTACTCATCCTCACTTAATCCAGCAGATTAGAGCTTTGGAATCGGACTACACTTCTTTGAATCATGTTCTTCCTGAGGGAAAATCTTGCCCGAACCTTCTAGCTAAGAAGAAGGGAAGTTCTCTTTATACTCCTCTAGTTGCTAGGTACGGACCTCTTGTGGGCCTGCTGCTACATTTTCCTTTCTTTCTCTCTTTTTTAATAGCTATGGATTGATCATCTTTGATCTCAGCTGTTCATGTAAAACAACTGGATTGGCTAGTCACGCCAATTTCTAACCCGGCTAACTTGAAGTCTAGACCGGTCCAAGCTGAAGAGAAAATATATAAAAAAAAAAACAACTGACTATTTCAAAAACCTATTGATCGATGACTTTTTTTGATGGTTGTTATGTCAGCTAATACTCTAACACCCCCTTCAAATTGTAAGGAAGGAAACATACACACAAGTTGTTTCTCATAAATATAAATCGAGTGGTAGTATGATCTTTTGTAAAAATTTTTCTGCAATCTAAAAGCTAACTTATGATCTTTATATGGTATGAAATAAGGGTAATAGATGCAACTAAAAGTTCGAAGTTCAGAATATATAGGTATTGTTTTATAGAGGACAGAGTATAGTGGTAGATTCGTAAGAACCTTGGTTTGATCAATCAAGTACATTGATGTCAAGAAAGCATCTATGCAATAACAATTTGGAAGATCAATATTTGCTAAAAGAGTTAATCTCATTTTTTGGATATGTCTATATTTGCATTCAGCTATACTATTTTACAGAGATGTATAAAGGCATGTTAAGCGATGAAAAATACCATATTTAGCTAAAAGGTTTTAAAAATATTTAGATAAATATTCTCCACCATTACCATATTGTAATTGCTGAATTGAACAAAAAAATAAATTTATATTTTTTAACTCACTTTTAAAATGCATAGGATACATCCATGTAAAACAACTGAAATCATCAATACATAACACATAATAGCGGCAACCTCCAACTGAAGTGATATGGATATCCATATATCAGTGTGGTTCAAAGTTAAAGGTTTTGTGGATTGTTTATTAGAGTCATTGAAAGATAATATTTTAGCTTTTCCTAAGTGACAGGAATGGTAGACACTTGATTTGCTGGTTGACTCTTTTATTCGCAGGCAATAAGATAAATAATCTAGGATGGACTTGGAATGATGACTAAGACGATCATATCATTGATTCATGGTGGCCTTTGTCCCTAACTTGGAAGCTAAACATCGAAAATTACTGGTGTAACTCTTATTCCCATTAATAGGATAGAGACTATCCTCAACCAGCCTGTGGAGCAGCAATCACCCAGTCTTATTCTCATTAACATCGAAATCAGTTCCAATTATAATGAAATAACAGTCATTATCTTGGTAAAATTGGTTAATAGATAAAAGATTGGTTGCAACTTGAGGATAATGAAAAACTTTATTCAAATAAAAGGAATCATGAGCTATATTTATAGATGAAAAACTAGTGTTTTGGATTACCAAACTTGAACCATTGCATGACAGTTTCAAGACTATCATAAAGCTGAAGAGTTTTTAAATTTGCTGTATTGGCAGTAATATAAGTGTTAGCCCCATTATCCGCATACTAAGTTTGGTACTCAAAAGTGTTGTTGGCCTCAACAATTATTGCTGTTGATTTAAAAAGAGGTCCCTCACATTGGAAAGAAAAATTAAAGCGCTGGAAACAATCCGAAGCAACATAACCATGCTTTTGACAAATCTAACATTGTGGTCTGTAATGTGGAGTTGTACGATCATTGTTGGACTGGAATCTTGAAAGTCCACGAGGTTGTGCTAATGTTGTAGCTTGTTGAGATTTTGAAGCAGTACTTGTAGGCTTCCTTTTTTATATAATTAAATGTCTTTGTAGCAAATAAAAAATTTTGATTTTACATTGGAATAGATGCATCAATTAATGTCTCAAAACTTAAAAATTTAGACTAAAAATCATTAAGAGATAAGTATTTTTCCCCGCAAACAAAATGGTAAAATGTAATAAATGAAGTAAAGGTGGCACAAAGACCACCAATTAAGAAAGTGATGAAGTCCTGATCAATCTATTGGTTAGCCTGCAACAGAAAGGTGATCAACCAATTGTTTAGTATCTTCAAGGAATGTAGAGTATGAACGATTACCTTAAATGATAGTCTAAAGTTGTCTCTTAAGAAGAGCAATATAAATCATATCCAAGCAATCATCCCTACCGTCATAACATAAGAGCGGACATTACCTAACAATTTAAGCTGTTGGGTTGAGATGGTTCTTTGACATGGAATCAGAGCCTTGATGACCAAGCGGTCACGAGTTTGAATCTCATCATCCTCATTTATTTGATAAAAATTAAGTACAAGGTAGTGTGGGCCTGTGCAAGTTTTAAACTTAAAAGGCTTTCACTTGAGGGAGTTTGTTAGAGAATAACATAAATCATATCCAAGCAATCGTCCATACCATCGTAAAATAAGAGCGGACCTTACCTAACAGTTTAAGCTATTAAGTTGAGATAGTTATGTGACAGCTTCTTTAGATACACCAATCATATCATTCAGATCTTAATCCCGAAGAAATAAAATTGAGCTAAATACTCCTTTACAAGTAATTGTGCCCTTTAAGTTTTTGACTGACACGTTATGAAATGAATGAATTTGTTAAGTAGATAGAGATAAAGAATTGGTGGAAATAGAGGAAGCCATAGTACAGATGGAGAGGATGAGGAAGATTCGTGTGTGAAAGCTTCAGAAAAGATTAGGTGTTTGTCTGCCTATTGCTGCTCTAATACCATGAAAACTTATAGAAACTTTTAGAGACATCTAATACCATGAAAACTTATAGAAACTTGTAGAGACATATTAAAAAGAATGACTCAAATGATACTATTTATTTGTATTTGGTAGGATATATAAAGATTTATATACAACTAATTGAGTGACAGAAAAAAATAAAGATTATAGGAGATTTAAAATTCAAAATAGCTAAAACTATTAATGATCAGAGATTTTATAGATTGGTGGTTATTGTAAAGTTCTTTGTAAAGTTTTTCGAGAGATCTCTTGGTGGTTGTTATGTCAGCTAAATACTCACAAAAACTATGGTTTAGGTTTGTAATATATAATATAATTTTGCTTGAATTATATTAAAAATTATAATTATAAAATATATCACAATACTAAATACATTGTTTAGGAGTATGTTCGACCATACTTTTAATTTTTTTTAAAAACCTTTAAATTAATATTTATTTTAGTTTTTTTTTATTGTTTTGATATGTTAATATAAATTTTTTTATATATTTTTAAATAAAAAACAATTAAAAAAATCACGCATCAGTAATTTCAAACACAACCTTGCATTTTGACTTACTACGATGCATGTATAATTATGGCGGCCTTGTAACTTCCTACCTAACACAAAAATTATACAAAAGGATAAATTATGTTGATTATTTCATAGTTGAGATGTGGTCACACTTTGCACTTATATTTTTATATATTACAGCAATCTCGTGAAAAAAAAAAGACAAGACAAAATAAAAAAACTCAAGAGTAACAATAACATAATAAACAAAAGGGTAAAAAACTTGAGAAAAAACTCATATTAAAAAAATTGAGAAAAAATAATTCCTTCGCATTCAATATTCATTAAGAAAAAAAAGAAACAAACTAAAACTTAAATTTCCTTTTACCATTTATATTTATATACCAATAACATAATAAATAAAAAGGGAAGAAGGGTAATAACATTGTTTATTGTAACACTTATTCATTGTGAATTGTGACAATAAAATTATAATTTTATCCCTAGTAACATTAAAAATTGGTCTTAGAAAATGAAGTATTTGAGTTTTTCATTATTTTTTGAACAATAAAAATACAAAATTAACCTTTGAACCACCAAACTAAGTCTAGCATATAGCAACATTTTTGCCTTTTCAATTTCAAATGCACAATTAAGTTATTCCACTTGAGGTGAAAAAAAAAAAAAGCTCTATTCAAGGGTTATTTTTATTATTTTAATCTTAGATTATTTGTTATTGTTATGTGGAGTCAATGATGGATTTGAAATTTAATATTTAATAAATACAAAAAAAAAGGTTGATACATGCATTGAAAGTGAAGAATTGTTGTTGTTTTGGGCAATGCGCACCGCGTCGCTTGGTAACCAAACAACGAGGTCCAAATTCTTTTGACAGCCCCTTTATATTTGCCCGACACTTGTCTTGAATGGACCACCAGTTTGGTGCGAGAGCCTTTTTTTTTTGTTTTACTTTTCCTTCTTCTCTCTAATCTCCTTGGTTTTAGTGTTTGGCTCTCTAAATTTTCAAAGTTAATCTTCAATTTGTTTTGGCTTAAAATTTGGTCACTATTCTTTTGGTTTTTAATTTTTTTCATTGGCCTTTTTGTATTTTTTTTTAATTTCATCATTCAATCTTAATTTGTCATATATTGTTTTTTCCACTCCGGTCCTTAACTCTTTTGCGCAATTTTTATTTGTTTTTAATTTCATCTTTCAATCTAAATTTATGATGTATTGTTTTTTTTTTCAATTTGATTCTTATTCTTTTGATTTTTTATCATTTTATTAAAGTTTTTTCTATTTTAATTTCACCATTCAATATTTTTTTCTTTCCCTCTAATTTATTTTTTATTTTGTCTTTTTTATCTCTACGTTTCTAATTGCTATTTTTTTATGATCATTTTTTTTTTCAATTTCATCCTTCAACGTTTAACTTGCTGGTGATTGTGTTTTATAGTGTTTCCATGTATGGTTCTTCCTGTCTAATGAACTAGATCACAGGTTTGAAAAGTTAACGCGGGTTAACATCATTTTTCATGGCTTATTTTCTTTTCTGATTTTATCGTTCATCATTATGTTTTTTTTTTTTAAATTGATCTTGTGGTTTTTTTTCAATTTCTTTTCTATTGGGTTGTTTTGATCTCAAGGCTTGAGCCACGGGTTTTTGCAGGTTAATTCGGGTTGGCTCGCCCTTTATTACCCAAGTTATTTGTTTATTAGGCTACCCCGGGTTGACTTAGATTGGTTTTTGTATCTAATTTTATACTTTCAAAGTTTTTTTTTTGTATAAATTATCATGTTTTTTTTAAACAATTATTGATTTACTATGGTTATCTATTTTTTTTAGTCTTATTAAAATAAAATTAACTTATTTGACATGATTAAGATTATAACTCGAGTTGTTATTTATTATTTTTTATTTTTGAAATGTACTTCATCCTTTAAGCATTGATTTTTATATAAAAAAAATTATGGTCCCATGGCATAATTTGGACCGGCGGCAAACTACAGGCTCAAATCTAGTTTGAAGCCGATGCTGATTTTCAATATGGATCAATGAGCTATTTAATAAGCTATAATGGGTTGTATTTTGTAGGAAATGTTTGAAAATGTAGTAACAATTGTTTTTTAAAATATTTCTTGCTTATAAATATATCAAAATAATATATATTTTTTAATTTTTTAAAAAATTATTTTTGACATCAGTATATTAAAATGATATAAAAATAAAAAAAATTATTAAAAAAATAAAAAAATTAAATTTTCTCAAAAAATAAATAAATTTAAAACACATAAATAAACAGATAAATGGCTACAAATCCGAATGCAATTATAGCGAGGCTGCACCTCTTTAGTTGCAAAGCACACGGCCGTCATAAAAGGTCCCTTACCACCTCACCTCCATGTCATGGCCTCGTGCATAGCATGAACAAGGGCCAATCTAAAATTAGGATGGCTTTTAAGTTTGGATTTACGCCTAATCTCTAGAGTCATTTTAATCTTGAAGTATTGATTTTTGTAAATGAAAAGGATAATCTAAACTTGTAATAATTTTTTTTTTATCATTAATATGAATATTTGAGTCAGCTTCCGTGTATACGTTGACTAATTCCACGACCTTTAATGTTAATGATTATATAAATTTATAGTGGTTCTGAGGTTTGTGAAACTCGAACTGATATCCTCTAGAGAATAAATTCAGAGTCTGACCAGTTGGGTTACACTTTTCAGAATTTATAAATACATGCATAGATCCATCATGAATTAATTTTTTTTTAAAATTTATATTTTTATTGAGGATATATAAGAGTCAGTACAACCAACATCTGGCTAGATTTATTTTTAATTTTTTTTCAAGAAAATAAAGAGAGGAGGGCTAATGGACTACTTTAAATTTACGCACAAACCATATTGCATTTTATATATTTATGTAGAGTTTAATTATTATTTCATAATAGAAGAGACAAATATAATAAAAACAAAGAATATATATATATATATATTATTTTGAAAGTATACATATTTATTTTAAAATTATTACATAAATAAATTTATTTTATATCTTTATTTTTTTTAACTATATATATTTTTATAATTTTTGCATCTGGTATTTTTATTTCGAGACACTAGTTACTTAAATGTAAGTAAAATCTAAGTCGGTCTAGTTTCGATAGCTGCCTTACCTTAATTTCTCGAATAAAAACGTTGATGCCTATCTGAAAGTTAGAATAAATAAAGGGGCTTAAAGACAAATTTTAATCCAAGACGAGGGATTACTTATTTAAAACCTTATAAATATAATAATAACCCCCCATAAAATTACAATTTTCTTGTCTAATTAAAATTAAAGAAACAACTAAACCCTATCTGTTTTTATATTAGAGCATCACGTATCAATTCATACCAATTCAAAAAAATAAAACAAAACAGAATAATTTTTGTCTCATTTTAAATCTTGATCCGTTCTGAATTTTCTGGATAAATTTCGATCAGAATGTTCTGATTTCATTTCACATATTTCATTTCGGGCTTTAAAAGCCATTGAATCAAACCCAAACTTCAATTTATTTTAACCAAAACAAATCCTAAAAATAGCATATAAATATTAATAACTCTATTTTCTACTACAAAACAATCTTTAATCAATCTAAAAATAAAAAATCAAACAAAACAACAAAAATAATAAATTTATGGACCCCAGTCTATTTTTTTAGCATGATCAAAAGGCAAATTTATTTTCATTGAACTCCCATCTCTTAACAAACATTCATTGACACCAATATCTATTACATTCCTTCCATTTCTCTAATCGAATAAAATATGTGTTACATATCTTTTTTTGTAAAATATTAATATCACAATAAAAATATATTTTGCAATATGATTATAATATAAAAAGTACTAGACTATTTCTTATTATCCTTAAGAAAAACATGACTTTCTTGTGATATTGAATGAGTACACGGAAGGGAATTTAAAGGGGTGACAAACAAAACTTATAGTTTAATTAAGGGTTAAAAAAATACTAATTAGGTGGCGTTCGTGTATTAACTTAAATGTGACCCTCAAATTCCAACTCCCTCTACATTCGTTCAAAAATTAATTGTCATAATGTTTTGACGTGAATGACTTATGTGGCTTTCTTTTATTTTTTAGAAGTGAAAGTTTGGATTTGATTTATGTTTCTTTTATGTTAAAACATTTTATTTTTATAATATTTTGATATTTTATTTAAGTTAAATTACTTTAAGTTAAGGTTCTATTTAATTTTAATTATTTATAAATATTTTAAATTTTAAAATTATATTTCTTTGATATTAAATTTTAAATTAGGTTTGTTGAATTATATATATATATATATATATATATATATATATATATAGAGAGAGAGAGAGAGAGAGAGAGAGAGAGAGAGTAACGGCACGTCGAAACGGAAACAAAAACATTTCATTTCAATTGATAAACCGAAACAGAATTGACAACTTGGAACAAACAACAAAAGTTTCTCCCATTTTTTTCTCAGAGTGATTAGCAACGTCTTCATCAACGATGATTGTCAGAAGGATTTGTCATAGACGGGCATGGAGCTCCACCCCACGATTTCTCTACCCGTATACTACTTCTCAATTTCCAACCCCGTCTCCATTAACGTCCCACAAACTTCCTTTCATTGGTTATCCGAATAACTCTATGAACGTGAGTGACTCTTTCATATTATGTAACTTGTTAGTTAATTGCTTTGTTTTGGAATAATTTGTTAGATGGCTGTTGGGTTTTTTGTAGATCAAGATTGAGTGTAGGAAAGTGGGTTTGTGTTTGTTTTCGAGTCAAGCTTCGGTTGATGTGGGAACGAGTGCTGGAATTGTTGATGTGCCTTTGGCTCAAACTGGTGAAGGAATTGCTGAATGTGAACTTCTCAAGTGGTTTGTGAAAGAGGCAAGTGAACGAATGAAATGATCTCTGACAAAGTTTTGAGAAATGTTTGTCTTGATACTGTTTTCAAATCATAATGTTGGCGTTGATTTAGCAGGGTTTAAAATTGTTTTTTTAAAAGATGGTAATGTGATTGTTGTTGTTGTAGGGAGATCAAGTTGAAGAATTTCAACCACTGTGTGAAGTGCAGAGTGACAAAGCGACTATTGAGATAACGAGTCGTTATAAGGGGAAAGTTGCTCAATTTCTCTATGTTCCTGGAGATATTGTAAAGGTGAGAATTTCGTGTTTCAATGCTCACTGGCTTGGTGAAGAAATCAAGTTGACATTTTTATTTTTTTTGTAGATTAATAATAATTCAATTTTATGAATTTCATATGCATGCATTTAGCGATGTGGTTTTCCCTGTGTGGGATACAAAAGATGAAATTACGAAGTGGGAGACATTAATTTGGGGAAGCAGTTGGAATTCAGTTTGAAACTATGTCAAACAAATATTTTTTTCTTTGACGTATGAAGCAAATTGTTATTTTGTTAGCCATGCTAGGTAACACTAGCACCTGCCTGTGTGAACCTAAAATGGGCCACAATGGCAGAGCTGGCTCCATTTCTCAAGGGGGCCCAAAAGATAGGGAGACTGTGCTCTGCACAATTAGGGGGTGTTTGTAACTTGAAGTTAGTCATGAGATTAGTTTTCATGCATGTTTATTGATAATTTGAATTTCTGGTAATATATGATATGTGCGAATAAGGGTAACTATATTGCAGGTTGGAGAGTCTCTTCTTAAAATGGTTGTTCAAGGAGCTCAAGTTCCAACGCAGAAACAAGATGTTTCTCATTATTCTGAGGTGAATAAATGTAAAACTGGCGGAGTCCTGTCAACACCAGCTATGCGACACCTTGGAAAGCAATATGATATAAATCTAAATGATGTCCGTGGAGCTGGTAAAGATGGGAGAGTATTAAAAGAAGACATACTGAGACATGCTATTCTGAAAGGAATCAATAAAGATTCAATTGGCATTGAGAATGCTGATTCCAGAGACCAATTTTTGAAAGGTGAAGAGGACCACTCATATGTGCCAGCTGAATTAGGATCACAACATGGTGATAAGACAGTTCCCCTAAGGTAAAATATTAGATACAAATGTGAACTGAAACACCTTTTTTCTATCATTATTTTTCCGGAGGAGGGGGCAGGAATATACAAAACTGCTTTCCTTGGCATTTTACTCTTCACAATACTACCAAATTTTTCTGAAGAATTGTAGGATTAGGACAACATGACAATTTCTTACACTGCAGATGAGTCAGTCAACTTTCCCTATATGCAATCATAACGTCAATTAATTGTTATCCAAGGCATAAGCAGGCAACCATAACCATGTACATGTAGTTAGTTGTGTTCGATGATAGTTGGATCCCTACTGATGAAGTTTTTTAACATAGGAACTGTACATAGAAAATCAGACATATCTTGTGAATTCAACAGTCTCAAATAAGTTTTACATGGGATGGAAGAACACTCGTATTGTAAATCTTGTACTGTGAGATATGATAACTTCTAATTTTAATTTCAAAATTATGATGTAAAATCTAAACCTTTTTACTTCAGAACCCCTAATCTTTTTGTGTGCATCTTCTACTCTGAAAACCAAATCTTTTACTGTAGTGTAAACCCTTTCCTTAAAGACAAAATCTTCCCCCCTCTCCCTAAAACTCATTTTTGTTGGTGTATTGATACTGGACAGTTATTTGTTCAATTCCATGTACTAGGAATTCTTAAAGAATATATTTATTAGGCAAACCACTTTAAATTTAGAGTTAATGCAAAGTCATTGCTTTTATTTTTTTTTCCAGGGGATTCCAACGTGCGATGGTGAAAACAATGTCTATGGCTGCAAAAGTTCCACATTTTCATTATGTAGAAGAGATAAATTGTGATGCATTGGTGGAGCTTAAAGAAAGTTTCCAAAACAGTAACACTGAACCAGGTGTGAAGCATACATTCCTTCCATCTTTGATAAAGTCACTTTCAGTGGCCATCAGCAAATATCCGTGGATTAATAGCTGCTTTAATGAGGACTCAATGGAGGTCGTCCTGAAAGGTTTGTTGATTTATTCTTCTTTGCTGCTATAATGTTGCTTACTGCCTCTATTTTCTGATGGGCACATGCCCAACGAGTACTAGAAAACTACGATTTCAGAGTAGGCATTTCAGTGTATGGGCACTATGATTCTTGCTTATGAAAGCATTTCTGCTCAACGTAATTTAAAATGGTAATTTTAATGTCCTATGCAAGTCTTTGAGAATCTAACAAAGCTTGAATTAGATCCAATGCCAACAAAAAGTTTATAATAAGAGAAACATTTTTATATTATAGATTGACAATAAGGTCACCGGGATTGACTGCTCTTATAAAACCAATATAAATTATCATACTTCAACAGAAGATGGGTGTATCCACCAGAGGCTCTATATTTGGTTCTACAAGGATTTATGGGCACATGTTTATATCTCTTCTTGATGGAAGAATTGTTAGTTCTGATGTAAAATAATTATTGCTCTTTTGAGATCTATTATTCAGTATGTTGCTTGGATTATGTTGAATATTCTTATTGATGACCTTAACCCTCTTTTCTAGTTTTGATTGTGGTCACAATAACTGTTGAATGTCATAGGTTCCCACAATATTGGAATTGCCATGGCTACTCCATCTGGTTTAGTTGTACCCAACATAAAGAATGTTCAGTCTCTTTCCATCTTGGAGGTTGTTTTACTGATTCCTGTCTGTTTTATTTACATAAGAAACTATCTTCTATTCCACTCTGCTTTTTAGCTGGCAGCTTCTTTCTTGTGTTATTGAGTATGACTTCAAACATTTGTCTTTAAACACTTAATAGTTACTGGAGAATATATAACCTGGTTGATTTGATAATGAGAGTTAAAATGGTCTAATATATATTCAAATTGAAACCAGTGTGTTTTTTAAGGTTGAAACTTCCTTATATGCATGCTTATGGTTAGGATCACCCATGAGTACAAGCAAGAATGAAATAGTGCCTTTATATATATATATATATATCAATCATGTTTTGCTCTCAAATGTGTTTACTTTCAGATCACTTCTCCTTAAATTTTGCTGTAATTTTTTTCCTTTTTACCGGTTTTATTGACAATGTCCACATGTGTATTTAGATAACGATGGAGCTTTCACGGTTGCAACAATTGGCCTTGGCTAATAAGCTCAACCCAGAGGACATAACTGGTGGAACAATAACACTAAGCAACATTGGAGCAATTGGTGGGAAGTTTGGTGCTCCCATCTTGAACTTGCCTGAAGTGGCCATTATTGCAATAGGCCGAATTCAGAAGGTGCTTTGTTTTGCAGATGATGGAAATGCATACCCTGCATCAGTTATGATGGTAAACAGTGTTTCAGTTACTTCATGCTCATTCTTTTTTATATGTTTAAGAGTAATCCTAAGAGCTAACACCATCTTCCAAATGACCTTGGGATATACACCATTATATTTATATGCTCATTATTTTGGAAATAAACTACTGTAACTATGCACATCATTCTTGAGAAAAAGTAAACCACGGTCCATTGTATAGGAAAATCTTATTACAAAATCAGCAAGCAATTTCAAACAATTAGAGAACACTTGTGACAAAAATGGCTAAAATTGTACTTTGCACTTACTGATTGTAAAAACTATGGCGCTTATAGCTTTCCATTATTATTGTGGATTAATCTGCCTCTCTGGCATGCCTCTTTCTCAGGTAAATATAGGTGCAGATCATAGAGTGTTGGATGGGGCGACTGTTGCAAGATTTTGCAATGAGTGGAAACAGTTAATTGAAAATCCAGAGCTGCTCATGTTGCTCATGAGATGAGTTGTCTTGACTGGTTGCAAGATGACATGTTTTTATCACAAGCAGCTCATGTAACTCTTTAGCGTACAGCTACTAAACCGGGAAATAAAAATCCAAGTTGTAAGTTCTGGAAATCATATTCAATAAGATTTAAATCATGAATAATAAGGTTACTCATATTCTCTTCTTTTGCTGTACAAGTAATGAATATTTGTAAGCTTTAGTCTTGGATGACAAATCTGAGCACAGTAATTACGCCAAGTTCTGTTTTATCTTCCTCCTCTTGGGGTTCATTAAACGGCCCTACGCTACATAATGGAAGGCAGCATTTCAATCTCTATTCTGAGGCCTTGAACCTGAAACCTAAAAGCAAAAAGCCAATGTCTTTTTCTTTCACGAATCCCGTGTCTTAGCATTGGGGGTGTTCCCCCCTGCGCCTGGAGCTGGTGTCGATGGCTGGACGAGCCCGTTGTAACTAAGAGAATTGGCATGAGGAAAAAAAAGAGAGGAAAGAGTTAGCTCGAGAGAAAGGGAAGAAACTATCGTGAGTTATAATACTGTAGCTCGTCTTATATTTTATTCAATAATAAATATTTACATGTGTACATAACAACTAACCCTAGCCCTAGCAAAAGTTTGCGTGTGATATTGTGAATTATTTTTTTAAATTAATAATGCAAAATCAGTCAGACTACATAATTTGTTTATCTTGATATAATTTGTAAGAAAATACCCATCTTGTTTTCGAATTTTTAGTTTAGAAATAATTAATGACATGTTCTCGATCGTTACTTGAGAGGTTTTTACTTTTATGCATCATAATGATAATTTATGGGAAAAGTGGCGCTTAGCCTTATTTATAGTGTCCATACTCTTTGAAGCTTGCAGAATCCATGTGAGAAGGAAGTCATTTCTTTGTTGAATTGAGTTCTGTGTTTCATTGGATCACATGAACACTGCTTAGCAGTCATCTGGCATGGCGGGTGTCTTCCGCCCTTTATATGGGATCTATTCAAGTGTTTGAGGAGAGAGATAGGAGTTGTGGCCATCCCCGTGAGAGAAGAGAATTTTCAGATGTCTCCTGGTGTTATCATGTACAGATCAAGATTCCGGTAATAGTTCAACCCTCATGTAAAGCCTGTCTGCTCAAATTTTATGGTGTAGTACTGAACATCTTCTTCAGACAACCAACCAAGAGGGCAAGACAACTGGAGAGACCAGAGGCTTTCACCTTTAGGTAAGAAAAGTGGAGCTAGAGTACGGTAGGCAAAGAATTCCTTGAGAGGTCATCTCTGCAAAATCTTCTACTCTAAGTTATTAAACTTTAACTCTGTCTGGTCTGGTCTAAACAAACACAAATACCAAGCTATCAAAGCACCGCAATCATGCCCCACAACAAAAACCTTGTCTTGATTCGGAGCCAGGACATCAAGCAACCCAATCTAATCACCAACCACATGGAGACAGGTGTAACTAGCTAGTAACCTCGTCCGGTGCAATATCTGTGTCACCAAACCCTCTCAAGTCCGGAGCCACAGCACTGTAGCCAAGTGAGGACGTAGCCTCAATCTGGTGTCTCCAGGAGTACCATATCAAGGAAAACCACACTGCCATCTCATGTAAGTTATTATTGCAGGATTCATGACAGTATCAAGGAAAATCACACTACCAACTCACGTGAATTATTATTGTATGATCAACTCATGCAACGGCAGGATTCATAACAGTGCAAATCACTGCAAGCTACAATCAATGATTAGTTACTGTAAAGCTAGGATCAGTATCTTGTATTTTCCTTATTACTATAGCTAGAATCAGGGATTCGTTTTGTATCCTTTCCTTTACAAGCTTTCCATACTCAACACTCTGTATTTTGTATATAATAAGTTCTGGAGATTGAATAAAGACATTGTTTTCTCTTTTATACCATAGCTCAGGAAACCCGTGGATGAAGAGAATAACTGGGGCATTCATTGAGCCTTTGATTGCCACATACCAGGAATCAAAAAAGAGTACAGAGATCAGTACTAGCTAGGAATGGAGTCATGAGAATTGGCAAATGGGATAGGATAGCGTGGTTTTATCAACTGCTTTGTTCTTGTAATCACTGAATTGATAGAGGGCGTGGGATGGGAACGATGAGAGTGTTTTATAGGTGACAAAATAGTTTAGGAGGCGCATGAACAAGGATAAATTTACCAAGTGTTATCATGCAAGTGATTCCAGACGTGGTGTGTTGAGTTTGGTACTTGACGAACTTCTGCTTAATTCATAACAGTGTCAAGCTCTTTCTTCGTTGATGAAAGAGGGAATCTGGGGGCAAGGACTCACGAATGCGAGTAAAACTCGGTTTTTTAACGGTAATTTATATGTAATACTAATAAAAAAAATCCTTTAAATCATTTTAAAAGAGAGTGTTAAAAGAATCGCTATATTTTTAGTGATAAATTTTTTTTTATATATATTTTTAAGTGTTTTTAAGTTATATAGTCATTCTCTTTGTTCAACATTACATAAAATTATAGGCATATCTTTTTATTTATAGAGAAATCTAAAAACCCTATAAATAATAAAATATCAATTTTCTTTGAATATTACATATATTATTTTCGGATAATTTTTAAAACTTATTTAATCAAGTAATTACTTGATTTTTCCAGGTCTAAAATTGTAATTTCCTGTATAAATTATACTCTAGTCCTTAATTTCTAAAATTTATTTACAATTACATCACACTTGATTAATCATCCCAGTTTAATTTTTGATTAATAGTTCTTATGTGTGTGACCCATTAGATTTTCTAATAAGTTGGTCCAAATATAAATCACAATCCTAAATAAAATATAATTAAATAAATTAAACAAATTAATTTATTATCAATTTGATAATTAATTTATTTCTATTTGATGATAAAGTACAATATCTAACAACCTGTCATAATCTCATAAATATTAGAAAAGTCATAAGTGGTGTGGTTTGACTTAACTCCACATTCATTGATTAGAAGGTAAGCTCTCGATCAGCCCGAATCTGCCATTGCAGAGGAGGCTGATCAGGGACAAAGATGTTGTTGAGTTTATTGAGCTAAATGAGGTACAAACTTATGATGAGGATAATTGCTACTTGTAGAGGAGATGATTCTCACTCAAGTTATGGTGGTTGGCACCTCTGAGAAGGTCGAAGATGCTACATTCATTCTCTTGAAAGTGACATCTTGATCAGCCTTCATCTGTTGAAGAAGATGGTGAACGAGACTGGATGACGTGCTACTTATTTTTTCATTAAAATTTAAGTGACGCGCTATTCTTTTAAACCTTGGAAATTAAGGCTTTTTAAAAAAAATATTTTAGGGAAATTTCAATTTAATCCCTGTTTTTTCCAAATTGAGCATATGCTTTCTCATGTGACACTGAAACTTCTTAATTTTTGCAATTGCACCTCTAAAACCTTGATTTAAATCCTTTAATTTGAGTGTCTTTTTTTACTTTGATCCTAGGTTTCCAGATTATGCAATTTCAACTCCTATCAATTATCAAACTTTCAATTTCTTTCAAGTTGACCTTTGATTTCATCAATATCAGTCCAAAAACTCACATTTTTTTTTGCACTTTGGTCTTTGGTTTTAAAATTCTTCAATTTGACCCTCAACCAGCCTTCAATAGTTAAGTTTCTTTCAATGGAACCCCTGATTTCATCTGATTAAGCTTATAAAAATTAAATTTGATTTTTTAAAATTTTAATTTTTTCAATTAAGCCCAAATTAGGCTTCCAAACTTAATTGTTTTTATCAATTAAGTTCTTAATAAAATTAATTTGACATATTAAAAATCTAATTAAGTCCTTGCACATAGTTAATTCTTTTAATTTTGGCTTACATTAATTTTTAAACTTAATTAATTCTTTAATTAGTCTCATAACTAAATCAAATTAACCCATTGAAATCTAATTATGTTCTCAAACTTAATTGTTATACAAATTCATCTAAGATTCATTTGAGTTAACCTTGAATTTGCATTGGCTCCCACATTTAGGTCCTTCAAATGCAATTGAGTTTTCAATATTGTCAAAGATCTAGATTGATCATTGCATCTCTCGTTTATGTATTTGAATCCCTCTTCAGCCTGTTCTTGCCAACCGAGTATATAAAAAAACAAACAAACATAATTTTGGGAACCTAAAATTAGGTTATGACATATATTTTGATAATAAAGTAGCGTATTAACCATTTTCAATATCTTTGAACTTTCAATGGACTTGACTCATTTAAAGATCTTACCATCTATGGGTTGATTTTCAATGCTTGTTTAACATACACTCAAAACACTCTTCCAAATAGAAACAAAAAATAAAATTTTCTAATTATCTTTTTATATAGGAAAATAATAAAATCATGTATTCAATATCTTTCAACTTTCAAAAGACATGACCTGTTTAAGAATCTTACCATCCACAAGTTGATTTTAGATAAAAAAAAATAATAAAACAATCAATACTTATTAATATACATTCAAAGCAATCTGTAACAACCCCGATTTTTTGTCTTTTTTCGCGATACATTGAAAATTTTCAGGTAATTTTTTTTAATACAGGTTCCACCAAAATTTCTATAAAAATTTCGGTAGAGTCTCCCCTATACTGTGAGGTTTCAAGTTATCGACAAAACATATTACATCTCTAATTTTATTTCACATCCCGATCCAATCATCCTGGATCTCAACCCAACTCATTATTATCAACACAACACATCTTATTCAATAACATCATATAATGTAATTCAAGTGAAAGATTCGATTTCAACTATAAACATGAATGATTAAATAGGTACTTAGAGTTACAAACATAAGATTAAATTCATACATTCAAATTTACGGATTAATATTACATTTCAAGTTTTAGGACATAAATCTCTTAATTTACAAATAATTATATGGTCAAAAGCAAAAGGTAACTAAATATCATTCCTGATGCGACCTTGATGGACCTGAAAATAGAAATTAACGTGTACACATAAATATAAAAATGTAGTAACAAACAATATCAATGATAGATAATAATCTCTATGGAATTTCTTTTGATGCATAAAATCAAGCATGAACCTCTTTTACAACATACATTTTCCATCTATTACTAATATCCATCTAATATCCTATCCCATTTGTCGAGAATAATTTCATCTTGCAAACCTCAACACAACTCAACGATTTTCGAACACCATCTCTTTATAAATCAATTCTCACTTGATATTAAGATATTTTTTTTTGGTGTCATTAGCCTATCTCATTCTTTTGGAATAACTAATCAATATTTTCCCTCCCATTTTCTGGAAGGTAATTGTTGATACTAATGAATCTCATTAGTATTATCAGTCTCCCAATATTAGGTTAGACTATTCAATTACATTCACGTGTTGATATCAATACAACCAATTAGTATCATTAACTATTCCTTACCCAGAATGGTTAATCAAATCTTATTCATATCTATTTTACCATCAAAGTTGCTGATGTCAAGAACCCTTGACATCATTAGCCTCCTTACCTAGAGTAGCTAATCGCACCAGAAATGGTTACCGATACCAATGTGATCCATTGATATCATTAACTATTCTTGACCTTGAATAGTTAATCAACTTATCTTTTTCACTTAACCAGGAGTAACCATACCGGTGTTAGTAAAAATCTTTACTTACATCATTAGTCTCTCAATTGCTCGAGATTGACTAATCAATTAAAGAAATGCCGGCACCGATGAAACCCCATCGATACCATTAGCTATCCAAACCCGGATAGCTAATCAATGCCATCTAAAATGCCGGTACCAATAAAACCTCATTGATACCATTAGCTATCAAAAACCAGATAGCTAATCAATATCATCTGAATCTTCCATTCATACCGATCCCCTTTCATTTTTCTTATTAACATCATATGCATTGTAACCACGGTTGCCAAGTATCATTCGCACACAATCTTATTTATCGACACTACATACATTAAGCATAATTCACATAACCTTGGTCACCCTCATCACAATGCCAAATATCAATTTATGCCCTTAGCCACCCTCATCATGGCGCTAAGTATCATTGTAATGTATCCTTAGCCACTGACACTATGGTGACCAATTATCTATCATTTCTCCTTCAATCTCCAAGTCATTGTGTATACCTAATCCATACTAAGGTATGTAAGATAATTATGTTTATTCCAAAGTTATCATGGCTAATTCGATACTTATCAATGTAAGGTAATTGTATCCATCCTAATAATAACAAAATTAATTTGATATGTAACAATGCACACAAGTTACTTATATTCGTTCAAACATTATCCTAACTAATAGAGGTATATCGTTGTACGCAAGGTACTCTTATTCATTCCAATAATATCATCACAAGTTTGATACATATCAATATACATAAGGTACTCATATCCATTTCAATTATATCATAACTAGTTGATACACATCATAGCATGCAAGGTACTCACATTCATTCCAATATTATCGAAGCAATAAAATAATAAATTCTAAAATTTATCAATAAGTTTACACAAATTAAAAAAACAAGGTGTGATGCACTTATCTAGAGCATGTACATGTGCTGCCACTCCATGCAATCGTCCAATCCCCACATCTTCCCCTGTACCATTAGGGATTCAGTTTTTATCAACAATATAACCAACATCACAACTTCATTTAATTCTCATTCAACTAGTATTTTCAAACTAATCACAAGAAATTTATTTACAATCTCATACTCTTACCCATTTTCATGTTCATATGCATTCTTATAATTTTGTTATTAAAACCATCACTTAACAACAATTCCAAGCAAAGATTAAAAATTATCTAATTCTGATCAATTTAGCTTAACCAACTCAAAACACCATCTAGTGTTTTAATCATAACTAAAGCTGTAAAACACAGTTTTAGACGTGATTTGTTTCTATGAAAGGCTAAAACATAGAAATACAACTTTCATGAAGAAATCAACTCTAAATTATTTTGTTTTAAGGCTTAAAATCAACAAACACAATAGCCCCTCCTTTATAGCTAAAATTTTGGACAATGAGGATTTTTCATCCCTTGAAAATCCTTTTCAACTTCCAACTTATTTTCATGCATAAACAACATTATCCAAGGTCATTTGGCATCATTAAATCACAAATTTAAGCTAATTCTAAAAATTCAAACAATTTCCCTACCTCTACAATATAGCAAGATTCAGCTAAAATATAGAAACTCATCCCTTTGGAATTTCTCCTATTTTTTTTACATACACTACATATGTTACATATGTTATTATCCTTATTTAGTATTATTAATACAATAAAACAACGAACCATTCATTTTCTTTCACTTTCTCCTCGTGCAATTAAATATATGCGACAAACCTTAACAATTAATATTTTTACATCATTATCACAACAATAATTTCACCCTATTAGTTAGAATTCATGATAATCTTCATTAACTAATCAATTTTCCAAAAAAAAATACTTATGGCCAACCTTAAATATGTTTTATTTTCACCTGAAAATTTTCAATGTATCATGTAAAAAGATGTACAAAATCAAGGTTGTTACAATTAGTATCAGAGCGTGGTTGTGATTCAGTAGACTTTATAAGCATGGAAAGTATAATAAATCATGTATCTTGAGATAGAATGAACTCGACACACACACACACACACACACACACACACTTGGTTACCATAAGTGTGGTAATTAAGGAAAGTGATACTGGGTTGTCAAGAAGTCGGTAACTAAGAAAATGAGCTATTACCTCGTGATTGTGGGATCGGTAGCAAATAATAAATATGAAACCATTGTTTGATAATACATTAGATGATAGTAAATGATTCATGAAAAAAAAATAAATTTGAAATATTAATAAAATGATAATGTAACAATAATGTTTGTTGTTTTGATGAAATATGAATGGATGAGATGAAACCATAAATGAATTAGTTTTGATGAAATATGAATGGATGAGATGAAACCATATATGAATTAATATTAGAGTGAATATATGATTGTTTAGGCATAAACAAGTGTAGATATAAATGCTGTCGATTCAAAATTGTGACATAGCATACGAATAGAAATGAGATTGTTTTGTGATTAATGTCTAAATCAATAATTATGTCAAGTTGGTAACGGGACCCTGCATATTAGGCCCTTACCCCAATTGACAACGCATTATCTTGACCTGCAAATGAATACTAGCTTGGTACATAATAAAATGGACAATACAAGTTTAATACTGGTATCGTAGATATGAGGTAAAGGCTTGTAAATTGATTATGAAAAGCCTTATTAAATTACTTTATGAGAATCTACTCCAAAATCATGAATGAATTAAGGATCGTAAGCGTGGTTATCTTTGTAGACATAAAGGAGTAAATGGTTAAAACATGAACATGAATGTAATACCTGTTGTGGAATGTTATGGGTTAAAGGTAAAACACTAAGTTACCGTCATCCCAGATATTAAATATATAAATAAATAATTTGACAAACTATATGTAAGAGTAGGCGAGGAGGTCACGAGTGTGCAATGTACATACATGTGATTGTAGAAATACATAGTTAATAAGGAAACTAGAAAAGAGACGAATTTAGGGAATGGAGGGGACTAATACGTACCGACGATGAGAAGTAAATGAACGTTGATTCAGGAGTTGATACTTAATATTATGAGTGTCTGTGCACAGGAGTTGAGTAATTATGGATACAGAGTGTTACTTGGTGGGCTCTAAATAGGATAAAGATGAAAATAAGATGGTATGAACAAGTAGTTAATTCTGAAATTATAGAAATCATGAGGATTTCTATACTGAAACACTAAATAGCTAAGATAAATCATAGTTGTTAAATTGTAACGAGTGCAACATGAAATTGGGATAAGGAAAAAAAAATGACGACAACAAGGTTATATACAAATGTAATTGGAAACTACGACAATGACAAAAATTACATGACATGCTTAGTGGGAAAATAAGGTGAAATGGTTTCCCCGATACCAACACAAGAGTTGGGTTGATAGCATATTGATTTGAATTACCTATACTTTTATATAGAATCTAAGATGTGTTCCTTGTATCCATGTTACGGAAAGGAGAACTGAATCCTCTTCAAGTCTTGCACTGACTGCCCATAGTGATTTAGGAAGGCTAAAGATCTAAGGTTTGAACCAAATGGGCTTTTAGATTAAAGCGTATAAAAACAAAAAAAAAAAGTTTCATGGAAGCATCTGCAATTGCAAAGAGATCGGGAAAGCAAAATTGAAAAAGAGAGATAAGTACCCAATAATATTCGCAAGTATAGGTAAAAATCCTAAATTTCGAGGATGAAATTTATTGAAGGAGGAGAGAATGTGGAACCCTGAAAATTTATAATTTAAATATGTGGATGTGAAAACTTCCATGTAAACATAAGACTAAAAGTGGTATGATCTTGACAAGTGATGGAAACCAAGATAAAAAATAATAAATAAATATGATATACAATGGAGGAGATGACCTCCATAAAATAAATTATGGTTTAGAATTTCTAATGACAAAGAAACTGGTAACGTGTTTTGATGGATAAAATAATGAGAAAAATGATAAAATATTTCTAAAAAATAAGTGAGATAATAAAGAATAAATTATAATAAAGGATAGTGCAATGAAAAAGACAGGACTGAAGTGCAAGCACCGATTAAAAATCAGTGACGTTACTTTGAAACGGTAATAAGCCCAATAAATAAATTAAGGTGAAAATTTTAAAATGAATATATTCCAAAATAATAAAATGACCTTAAAGGTTTAGAAGGATAATTGATATGATTTTATATGCAAATTGAACAAGAAAATTTGGGTTGTTGATGAAAATTCATGAACTGACCAATTTTACATTAGAAAGCAGAGCTCTCAATACAATCTTCAGATCGGGATGCATTTTGTATTAAATCTATTAATATGTTTTCCTACATTGTTTAAAGATCTCATCCCAATCGGAGTTTGGTAAAGACTAGCGATTTAAGCAAAAACAAACTAGATAGTTAACGTGAGAAATAAAATAAAATATATAAAAGCATAAATAAGGGATAAAATTATAATTAATGGAAAATATGCTTTTAAAATAGCAAAGAGGCCAACCATTCCAGAAAAAAAAGGTGAGAGGCAATAAAGAAAATTTAGCTAGAGAGAGAAGTGCAAAATTTAGGGAGCCAATCCAAAGAGTTATTGAAACATTTCAAATATTATGGAACTAACATTTCAAATATTCATTATAATACGAGCATAAATTAATTAATAAAATGTTACAAACTAATCAAAATAAAACAAAAATATTTTAGGAATTTGAAAACAACCTTTAAGAGTAATTGAATTAGGTGAGAAGCTATTGGAAATAAACTGTCAAAGGGGTGCTGCGTAGGTCCATGCAATGCACTATCATGCTGATGAGGATTGGGGAGCGTGGCTCGTTGGATCAGCTGCACCTGCTTTCTCTCTTAATTATTTTTTTTTAATTAATATGGATGTTTCGATCAACTTGTATATACCTTGATTAATTTCATGGGCTCTGAAGTTAACAACCATCTAAGCCTCCAGTGATCATTATATTAGCAATCACAAGACTCGAACTTAAAACCACAGGAGAAGCAAACACTTTAATCCTAAACTTTTACTACTGAACTACATGCTAGATAATTTTTAATGAGTTATTTTAGTATTTTTTTGTTATGCTTCAGACCCCAATGACTTTACGAGAAAACAGGTTGGCACTATATTACTATTTTGAATTTAAATATAAAAAAGTTTTAAAAAATATATGGATTATGAGTATAAAATTCATCAAGGAAGGATTTAATATCGACTCTTTAGCTCTGAAAGATGCTGGAAAAATTACCAATAAAATCGAAAGAAGAGAAGAAACAGGCAATTTAAATATGATAAAGCATGTTTTTGTAAATTGGTTAGTGCTAATGGTTGTGTCAGAAAAAGACAAGGAGACAGGAGATGTCAGAGCCGTGCTTTAATTTCATGTTCGAATACCAAAACTCTTAACGCAAAAACTTTAATGTTGGATATATTATAATCTTAGATATTTAAGGTTTGGTCACGACCTGCTAGGTTTCAAATCTTATAATTACTTTTAATGTTGGATATTTAAGGTTTGATTCTTCTCATACTCTTAAATGAACATGATCGGTTATGTTTCAAATTTCATTATTAATTTTAGATTTTACTATTAAGTTATTTTTATATCGATCTTATACTAAATTATAATTATTCAATTTAAATTTAATAATTTAGATCTAACTAGTTTACAAACTCGCATTACATTTGCGAGTTAGATTATTTTTTAAAAATATAATAAAAAATATTCAGATCATAAAAAATTATTTAGTATTTTTTTATAAACTAGGCATGGTGTGTAAACCTTAAAATCTCTTGATTCAACTTTTTTTACAACTTGAGTTTAAAATTAAACCATGGAAGAGTTGCTATGACGTTACCTAGTCGATTTAACCGGTTCAAAAGCATGTTGACATACCATTAAAAAAAAAATTAAGGATGAAATTGAAAAAAAAAAGATATCAAAATTGACAATAAAGAAACCTCTAAACCAAACTTCTTGTCTAATCTAGGTTTAAAAATTAAATAGTACGACAGACGTGATCAAGCCAACTTGAATCTAGTAGCCATATCAGACCCAACAACTTTTTAAAAATAAAAATAAAAAAGATAACGCTCTATCTGTAATATTTTAAATATCTACAGTGTGATACTATAGTTCAAATATTTTATATACACAATAGCATCAAAAGTGATTTTACACGCTATAGTATAATGTAAGAGCATCACAACCAAATATTTAGTATTTTATGAAAGTACAAAATGATAAAATATACCCCCTCAGTCCTCAGAGAAAAAGAAATGAAGGAGAAGAAAAGAAAAGAAACAAGAACATCATGACGCCTCAGGATCACACACGAATAGAAGCACATGGAGCATTCATGCCGCCGGTTCTTGTTTCGGACCTTTGTGGCAGCTTCATGTTCTTTGCGATCTGATCCTTCACAAATCACAAACCCTTTCCTCTGTCAATTTGGATCTCCAACCTCCACTTGCCTTTGTATATATATATATTGATGAAATAAAATAAAAAAAGGGATGAAACTGTGATTTTGTTTTTAAATCACGCTGCTGGGATTTAATACTATTTTCTTCAAATAATTTAGGTCCCCACAGGCATGCTGCATAGACTACTCCTCCAGAATCTCGCATCCACTGCAAGAAATCGCCCCCTTCCCGGAGGATGATGCGTGTTCGCCTGCACCTTTGTTCTACTGGGCAAGCAAGATCGTTTGTTTTTTATATTTCCCCCCCAACAAATCGATGCACATTCACGAGCCAATACAAGAAATCGATGCTGTTTCACATGAAGTTCTTACCTGTGTTTTAAAAAATATATTTGACATGAAAATATGTGTAGCTGATTTTTTTTTAGTGCTTTTTAATAATATCAATATATTTAGTTGAAGAGAGATGAAGAAATAAATAAATTAGATTTTATGATAGTTTTAAAATAAATTTATGTATTTTTAAAATAAAAAAATACAAGAAAACAAATCCTTTTTCTCGAGACAATAATCAAATAGTTAACTAAGAATATATATTCTATTATTTAATTTTATGGATTCAAAGTTCAGTATGAATACAAAGAAAATGTATTAATTAAATACTATGCAGATATAAAAAAATCATAAAATAAATCGGCTTCTATGGTGGTTTAGGAGAAAGAAGTTGATCCATGGATAGTGATTAGCATGGAATAAACTTGTTAAAATAATTTTTTTTAAATTTTTTAAAATTTATTTTTTTATGTAGCAAAACAATTAAAAAAAAATTTATATATTTTCGAAAGTAGAAGAACACCGGAAGACAAACTCCGCCACAGTAGTTCGTTCACTCAGGAAAATCAAAGCATCAACAATTGGAAAAGGCAGGAAGAGAAAATACACGTCCACAGGGGAGTCGATAACTTAGTCAAAGAACAGGGTTTCATCAGCTGCAGAGAGAGAGGAAAAAAAAAAGCAAGCGAGAAAGCACCCCAAAGACATGACCCCTCCAGAAAGGTTCAATCAAACACCTTTGCAGTTTGCATTTGCTGAAAAAAGGGGCAAACCCAGAAAGATGGCGATAAACATTAATAAAGAAACTGAAAGAGCACCACAGAGAAGCCATGCCATTACCAAACCAACAAGTAATTAGTCACTAAACAGACCCACTAAGCTAAAACTCAAGTGACCAAATATATTGGCATTGCAGAAGTAGAGATACTCCGTTGCTGCTGCCGCTGCTCCATGTTAAGCTCCCTCAGACTCAAATAAGGTATCTCCATATCACCCTTTCTTGCCCGAGTCAAGGATCCAGCTAGAGGCCCCGATGATGGTCTGCTAGTGGACCTGTAAGGAGTGCTTGATCCACTTAAACTATCAGTTAAATAAACAGGCCCTGAGATGGAAGCTCCGAAAGCTCTAGCCCTTGCTATATGAACATCTCCGTGATCAAGATAATCATCCTTGTGATTACTGTGGATCCAATTCCACTTAAAGAATAGCAAAGCTTTTCTCCACCATTTCTTCTTCTTGTTGTTGGGTTTGTGGATCGTTCTATTAGCAGACTCCTCTTTTGAAATGGGTTTCTGGAGCTTGAAGTGTAAGGAGTCAACGGAAGACCTTGTTGTCGTCGTCTCTCTCTTGTGGTTTCTTGCTTCCTCCAGGAACTGATTTTCATGGAAATCGAAACAAACGGGGCCAGTTGAGAACATCAAACAAGTAAATGGACGCATAAGAGCAAATGAAGAGTATCATATAAATTAAGGACTGATGAACCAAACAAACCTGAAAGTAATCAATCTGCGGGTCAAAGCCATAGTCGCTGAAGTGTTGAGGTTCGGGAATGGGAAAGATTGGGGACTTGCTAGACATTTTCGCTTTGTGGTAGCTCCAAAGTGAAGGGCCTTTAATTGTGGATTTGCTTTATGGTGGAGGAGGGGCCAATTAATGGCATCAGCAGCTAGACCCTGGTTGTGACTCGTGAGGAGGGAAAACGAAGAGGAAAGAGATGGTTCTTTTGGGCTTTGGGGCTCAAGGGAGGTAGTGACCGTTGAGGAAAAGCAAGCCCTAGTAAATGCTCCTCCTGATCAGTTACGTTGTAGAATAATTAACACAATTTATTATTATCTCAGTCACGCTCTTGTCTGACAGAAAGAAAGGGATGAGGGGAACTTGTTTGAAGAAAGCAACACCAGGCAGTGGGAAACTCCATTTTCATTTGCCATCAAGATTGCTTCATCTTGAGGTCTCACCGGTTTTAAACCGGAT
>Ga0325404_1000729_pt1 | contig 33457 bp, 13 predicted proteins | sample PopdelMetagenome_18_FD_205664 | JGI IMG/M metagenome (GOLD analysis project Ga0325404, IMG submission 205664) | Populus deltoides microbial communities from Bellville, Georgia, United States - Xylem-Control-R1 | ecosystem: Host-associated > Plants > Phyllosphere > Stem > Wood/Secondary xylem...
TGAACTGGAGTCGGCCCATTATTTTCAATGCAAGATTTGTTTATGTAGGTATATATGTTTGTTCTTGTTTTTTTCCTGTAATTTTCTGTTATATTTGAAATGTCTTTTAGCCACTAGGTGGGATTTGTATAACTGGGATTGCATGAATGTTCAAGATATGCGATTGCTGATGTTTTGATGTACGAGTCTTGTGTTTTCCTCTCTGTTTTCCTTTTGATGTATGAGTAGTTGTTGTGCTACCAATGAAATTGATTACAGTTCCAATGATTTTATTTTAGGCACGGACATTTTCTTTTTCATGCTATTCTTTTGCTTAATTTATTGAGATTGTTAAAATGCGGCCGAATTTCAGTGGTATGGAGGGTTTTGGTTATCGGTGATATGAAGTCGCAGTTTTTTCTTCATGAAACCAGTGCTTTATGTCATATATTTACTGTATCAGAAACTAGGATCATGTTTTAGTGATTCACAGCTGGAGAAATTAACTTCTCGTTCATGACTGATCGCAGGTTATCTGCTATAGCAGTCAATCAGAAGTTTCCTGGCACCCTCTTATGAATGCTACCGCTAATACCAAATGCGGTTACTTGCTATGGATCATTCACAGGGCCAGGTTTATTAACATACTAGATCAGTAGTGGTGAGTAAATTGATTGCAGCCTTTTGGATTTATTCAAGTTAGTCAAAGAGCTGTGAGTGCAGAACACACTTTGCCATCATTTCTTCGTCATGGCCCTCTCTGTCTTGGTGAAGCCAAAAGTCAAAAGCTTGGGCATCCAAGTCCAATGACAACGAATTAGGCCAGCCAAGCACTGTAAAGTGAAGCCATTTTCTGTATCTCATCATATAGTCCGCAACACTATTTGTACTCCTGGTTGTCAACGGGATGGCCAAAGCTAACAATATGCATTCACCTCCCACGTTCATTTATTTTTAAAAGACACGATGAATAGATGACCTAGGGGTTTTTTCTGGTAGCGATTGCGATTTAAAGTACTTGAAAATATATTAAAATAATATATTTTTTTATTTTTTTAAAATTATTTTTAACATCAGTATATCAAAATATCTAAAAACATAAAAAATAATTAATTTTAAATAAAAAAATTAATTTTTTTTTAAGAAACGGTAAACCAACTGTGTTTCAAATATTGTATTAGTTAAAACTTAAATGGAGCCTGCATGAGCTGACATGAAAATATATAAACTATTTTTAACTTTGGTTGGCAAATGAATTTGTTCATCATATTACCATTTAGCATTCATTTTGAAAGTTCAGAGGATATAAAAAAATAATATATTGTGAATTCGGGGAAAAAACAAAAAAAAAAAGGAGATTGAGGTAGTGCATGAGAGTATGGTTTTTCTATCTTTTTTTTCACTTGAAAAAGTTATTAAATTAATTTTTTTTAGTATTTATAAATAATTTTAACGTGCTGGTGTAAAGAATAAAAATAACTTGAAAAAATTATTTTTATATATTTTTTTGAAAAAAAGTATGAAAAATAACATGGATTACAATATAAAAACTGTTTAAAATCATTAATTTGAAAGGATTTGCAGTGAATGGGCCGTGGTGATAATCTGGTTAAAATCAGTGTCCAAAGAAAAAACATTTTTAAAAAGGCCCAAAAGCCAAGTCAAGAAAAAAGAGCCGTGTGAACAGTGCCATAAGAAAGAGGTGGGAAAGTGCCTGCCTCGGTGGGGGAGAGAGAGAGGTTAGGTTAGGTTAGGTTAGGTTTGGGGTTTTTAGTGCGCGCGAAAAAATCGTCACTCTCTCTCTGTGACAAAAACTAATGAACAGATTTGTGCTAATTAACCCATTATCTCACTAGGCAAGAATTAACAAAGTGATTAATGGCTAGTTAGGTGGGAGAAAAGCTTGAATCATTGAGTTAATTATTGGATAAATCTAGATTAATTATTCTTATTAGCAATATTGATTTGCTATTTTTTCTTCTATTTTTTCCCCCTTATATTCATCTAAGATTAAATTGGATTTTGATTAAATTAGCTAGATTATAAAAAACTCAAACAAGTCAACTAAATTAATTTATTTTTTTTATTCAACTCAATACTTAATATAAGCAAAACTCTATTAATGAATTCTCCAGCCAATCTACAAAACCAAGTAGAGTTTAACAACCATGCGTATGAACAATAAATCTTAACCTTACCCCGAGAAGGTTTAATTTAAGAAAAGAATTAAATTATAATTAATCAAACAAATAACTAATTAAAGCATCGGTTTCCCTCCACATGTATATCCGAACCAAATTCCCTCTTCCGCCTCTTCCCTTCCCTCGTTTTCCACTCTTTCTCTCTCCCGCTTTTTTTATTTTTATTTTTATTTTTATTTTTTATAATTTTTCTCTCCTCTCCATCCAAACACCTCCAGATCCCTCTCCCTCTCCCACTCCCTCTCCCTCTCCAATTCCATTTTCTTCTACTTTCAATTCTTTTCTCTTCTTCAAATCCCCAAACCCTCGATTTTGTTTTTTTTGTTTTTCATTTTTTTACTTCAAAATTATTGCGATGTCGAACTCACAAGCACCAAACAACCAGTCAATGAAGCAGCCGCAGCAGAATAGTATGCAGAGTCACGCACCGAATCAATGCCAGCAGCATCAGCAGCTTCCGTTTTCTTCTATGAAGCCGCATTTTCTGCCTCCTGGTGACTACCACCGGTTCGGTGTCGACCATCGACGTCCCGTTTCTGATCATGATGTTGAGGGCATTGTTGTTAAACCTCCTGTAGGTATTTTGTATTTAAAAAAAAATGTTTGTTTTTTTTTTGGGGGGGGCGGGGGGAGATTTTGACTTTATTTTTGAATATCTGCTTGGTTTTCAAGTTTGACTGTTTTTTTAGGGTTTTGTTATGTTGGGGTTGTTTTTTTTATTTGATTTTAGTGAGTTTAATTTTTGGGGTTATTTTTATGGTATTGAAGAGGGTTTGGTTAAATTGTTGTGTTAGTCAGGCTATTTGGTGCTGAATTTGTGCATTTCATGTCATTTTAAGGGATTTTTTTTCGTGTGAAGAACCTTGACTCTCTGCTTAAAAACATTAGTTCTGGCAGCTTATTCTGTTTGTCAATTTTCGGTTTTCCTGCAGAGTTTTAAGTGTTTATTACACGATATAAAGTAAATTTCTTGTCCTTATTAGCATGCCTTTGCTTGTTTGTTACCCGTGGTGAATTGCTGTCACAGGCTTTATGTACTAGAATCTGTTATTCATCAGCTTTATTCATTAGCCATGCAAATGAGGGGAAGGGAGTAGAAAATGATGGTAAAAGCTCGTGGTCAATGGTATGAGTGTTTTAACTTGGTGTGTGGTTTTTGGCTTATGAGAGCACACTGTGTGGAATCTAAGATTTAAATGGGATACGGCAATGATGCATAAGTTTAGGAGAGGAACTTTTAAGTTGTAGAATCCTATAACTTTTAAAAAATTTCCTTATCGTTTTGTGTTGCTTCCAGGTCTGGTCCTAATGTCAAGACATAACACACTTAACTGTATGATAAATGTTGCCAAGGTTTTGATGAGGCCAATAGACCTTGCTCTCTAGTTAAGTTGATTTATGCTTCCTCTTTCATCAACTGCAAAAAGAGATGAGTACTTTGCCTAAATAAAAAGGCTGCATTTTGCTTTTTCCTTCAACAAGTGTCTTCTGAGAAATTACGACATCTTATCGTGATATACATGTTTGGTAAAAATGGCCTGCAATCACAACATGATCGATTAATATTTTTCCCGCCAAGCTTTGATAGTTTTCCCTACCAGTAGTTCCCTCTAATCGAGGATCTTTTGATGCCTATGAAGTTTCTAGATGGCTGCCTGATGGCGAGACCATTATGATGCAATTTTAGAAGGAATGTGATGCTTATGCAATGAGTTGTTTCAAGTGAAGTGATGAAGGTGGCTCGGATAAAGTTGGTTCTAGCTGGTCTGTCATGGTCTTTGAGCCAGTGATTTTCCTGTGCTTGCATCAGCCATTCTTACACTTTACTTCTTGCAAAATAATTATAAAGTCTTGATGCTTTCACTTGCTTTGTCTGTATCTCCTGTGCTTTCCCGTTCACTCATTTTTACTGAACAATTGAGGATACACATTTTATGATTCATGCATATTCCTTATAGGTTTTTCTTGTTTATTGAGGTAAGTTTGGCTGGTAAGGCCAGCTCAGAGGTTATACAAGAGATATTCAAACTCTCATGGGCTCATTTGTTCTATGATTGTCAATGTGGTGCTGTATGATAATGACCTAGTCTTTGATATCTGAATTTTATACAGGGGTTGCTAATAATTATTAAGGATAGTTGTATCAATGCCATATTTAGGTTTTACTGTTTTTTAGAAGTGGTGTCTGGGGTTGAATTCTCTCTTTGCTCATTAAATCTTTCATGAAAAGAGGAGTGGAAAAGGAAATGAAAGAAGGATCTGGTGGTCGCTTGTTTCTGTCAAGAGAACTTCAGAATTTTGGCAGCTGTCTCCACGCCTCCAATTTTGTGTCCTGACATCTTTCACATCATGCTCTTTGCATATTAATGTACATGGGTGCATGTGCATAGACACACATTTGAAGTCAAACACAAGTACACTTGATATGGTTATTTAATCTTGAATGGAGCCTCAATTTTTTGTTTATTATGATTTTTTAGACATTAATATGTAATTAGGTTTTTGAACTTTGTCATATGTTACTAACAGTGAAAAAAAAAACTAAATGTTGTATATCAGACATTAAAGCGGAAGAGTGATGCAGCGGATCATCAAGGTGAGTCCAGTGAGTGGAATGCTGGTCATGGATATATGGAAGTAGTGACCAGCCCCCTCCAGACACCTGTATCAGGAAAAGGGGGGAAGACACCCAAAACATCGAGACTCTCAAAGAGCGGTAAATCTGCATCTCAGAGTGCTGCTGGAGCTCTTGGTGAGGATTTTTGTTTTAAACTTCTGCACTGGTGTCTCATATTTTTTATTTTAGAGCTTTGTTAGTCACTGGTCAGTTTAGTATAAACCAACTACTAAGTAGTTATGTTCGTGAATTTCTTTTACTTTTCAAGCACTCTTCTGACTGTACTTTTATTGATATTATTGGTGAAAAGAAGGAAGTTGAAGTAAGTACATGTAGTGACAAACATTTTCTGAATTGGCAGGTTCTCCAGGAAATAATGTTACTCCAACTGGTCCAATTCGCTATGACAGCTCTCTAGGTAATATTTCCTGTTCATGCATTTCTGTATTTGCTTTTGAAACAAAGAGTAGTTTGTAATTATTATGAACTCTGTTTCAAATAGTTTGTGGAACAAAGAAAAACCACACTAAGAGTGGTAATATATTCTGTGATTCTGATTCAGGTCTCTTGACTAAGAAATTCATCAATTTGATCAAACATGCTGAAGACGGTATCCTTGATCTTAATAAAGCTGCTGATACTTTGGAGGTTACTTTAGTTCAGTTTCCATCCATTTTTATATATTGCTGTAAAATTCTGTTATTTGAAGGTTTTCTTTCATTTCAGGTTCAAAAGAGGCGGATATATGATATAACAAATGTTCTAGAAGGAATTGGTCTCATAGAAAAGAAGCTCAAGAACAGAATTCAGTGGAAGTATGGACTTAAATCCCTTTTGTTTTTAACAAATTTGATGTCACTTGTTTTGAACTCTACAATTGTTGCATAATTACCCATCATCATCATTATTAAACAAAAAAGTTCATGTATGATTAACTTGTGTGAATGCTATCAGGGGACTTGATGTATCAAGGTCAAGGGAGGGAGATGATAATAATGTTGCTACTTTGCAGGTATACAGTTATGGACAACCAACAACTTTTCTTCTCCTCTTCCCCCCCCCCCTCCTCTCTCTTGACAACTGACAACTTGTTTCTTGGCTTGCACCTTTTTTGCATGGATTATCAGCCTTTGCAAAGCTCTTTTTAAAGTGTGTTTATGTATTTTGTTATAGCTGTTTTGAACTTTGTTTCTCCTTCATGGAAAGTTTTAGGATCAACTTTGCCAGCTTATTTAGAACAAAGAGAGAAATAAATTGATAAGCATAGGAAACCTAGAATCAGCCTGGCCAGCCGCATGACTCCATGAGGCTTGGATCCACAAGAAACCACCTCTTTAATCCACAAGAATGAAGAATTGTAATTCAAGTTTCATTCATCAAAAGGTCTCTTTAATACATCAAGCACTGTGCTTATATTGGCACACCAAAACCCTAGTGTGTGGTTATAATATAAATTCTCATATATCCAACCAGTGCTGGATAACCTGCATAAGATTTAAAAAAAAAAAAACAAATAATAGTTAATCCAATTCATTTTTTCTGAACTGCATTTCTAGAACTGCTGGCTGGCCCTATTGGATGTAAATCCTCCATCCATGGGCAGGAAATGTTGATGATTTAATGGAACAGAAAATAAATGTAACCGTGCCTCATATGCCAACTAGATAGGTTATCCTCGCAAATTTGTCCCTTTTGAGCTTCATTTTGGGACACCACCTCCAACATCGGCTGTAGGATCAATGTAATGCTTAAATTTGAATCTGCAGGGCTGCATCAAATGCTATTTGCTATGAATTTGTTAGTTAGGTTGAGACTTCATTTTCAGCCACAAAACAATGGATCATGCATTGTTTCAAAACACAACTCCTGTTAGGAAGTACAGGGTTTTGCCTCATCAATGATTATTTTTTTCTTGCAGGCAGAAGTTGAAAACCTGACCATTGAGGAACGCAGATTAGATGAACAAACAAGGTTATTCTGTTTTTCCTTCTGCTTATGCAACATTCCCACGTTGCTTTTCTGAAACTTCTATATTGTGCTGAGGCTTAATTTACTGCAGAGAAATGCAAGAAAGATTGAGGGACCTCAGTGTAGATGAAAAAAATCAAAAGTAAACATTCTCCTCAAGTTTGCATGAATTATCAGTAACTTGCACAGCAGTTACCTATTTTAATTAAATAACTTCTCATTTTGCTGTTTTACCTTATTAGGTGGCTTTTTGTCACTAAGGAAGACATCAAGATTTTACCTGGCTTCCAGGTTGGTTTTCTTTCCAAGTTATAGGCTTGGTGCTTGGAATGTCACTGCGTTTCCTGAAACAAAATTTGTTTGTTGCTATAGCAATTAGTATGTAATTTTATTTCTGTTAACAGAATGAAACCTTGATAGCAATCAAAGCTCCACATGGTACCACTCTAGAAGTTCCAGATCCTGATGAGGTAATCCCAAAAGTAGTCAATTCAGGAAAAAAGTTACAGTGTTTGTGCATATATGTTCCTTGTTATAGTTTTTCCTTTCCTCAGTAGGCAGTTGATTATCCCCAGAGGAGATACAGGATAGTCTTCAGGAGTACAATGGGTCCAATAGATGTTTATCTTGTCAGGTAACTTTTCCTTTATTTTATGAAAATGGTGAGGCCAAATCTTCATTCTAGCAGAGTGCTGACTAATTGGTCACTCAAGAATTTATGCAACTGACTTTCTGATCTCTCTCTCTCTCTCGGCCACACGCACAGTCAATTTGAAGATATTCAAGGTGCTGAACCACTTCCAAGTGACTCATCAACCTCAGGTTTTAATGAAAATGCCGCCACTACAATGGTCACAGAGGAGAGCAGAGCAAAGGAGTTTGAAATGCAAGAACAAGATCATAGAATGTGCTCAGAACTTAACACCTCACATGACTTTGTGAGTGGGATCATGAAGATTGTCCCCTCGGATGTTAATGTAAATTCTCTTTCTATTTGCTGTCATTGTTTTCAGAAAGATGCAAGATGTCAACTGTTTTTGTTTGCTGGGAATGTCAACAACACTTGCAAGCACATACAATTGAGCATAATGGATAGGGACAGCACCTTATGTTCAGATAATTGTCTGAAAATAGTAGGATTTAACCTGGGAATAATTGATTGGTTTAACATGCTGTTCTTTTTTCCAACAAAGATTTGAGTTCTTTAGCATGTTCCTTATTATCTGTTATTAAAGAACGATACTTTCTTTTGTAAAGTTAATAAGTTTTGCCAGGTTCTAATTTCGTTGTTTGTCTACAGAGTGATGCAGATTACTGGCTTTTATCAGATGCTGATGTTAGCATCACAGACATGTGGCGCAACGAACGTATCCTTGCTAAGATATTACATTGTATTTAACCTTATGTGTTCTAATGCTTCATAAAGTATGGACCAGCAAAATTTTTTATTTCCTTGACTGCAAAAATAGCTGTGGTTGAATGGAATGACTTGGATACGCTTCATAATGACTATGTCATGCCAAATTTCAGCACACCACAACCCCAAACTCCATCTAATCCAACAGAAGTGCCTCCTGCTGCTAACACTGCTGCCGGGTGAAAGGGAAATGTCGACGAATCAAGTCAAAGGCAAATGTCTTGTTTAGTCAAGAACCTATGACATCCATCATCTACCGTTACCGTTGCAGTACTTCTGAGGTTTGATTGAAGGTTCCTGCAAGCTACCCTATTGAGGTGCCTCCAAAGAAACTAAAGGACGGTAGGGAGTTAGCTAGTTCATTGTACAGCTTTAGTAATGTACATGATACGTATGATCTAGCGGCAAATAAAGAAGGCAACTGACTCCTGATCGGTCCTTGTATATTTCTCCACGTCATGGCTTTGTTGTATTTACTGACTTGACGTCTATTTAGGCAGCAATATATATATATAATGCGATGACTATCACTCTTGAAACTGAAACTGAAGCCGAATAGATTTGTTTTGTGATGTGTTTGCATCTCTACTGCTGTGCTGCAACACGGCAGCAATTGGCAGGGTTGAAGCATACCCTGATAACTGCAGGGCATTGGCTACCTCCTTGAATCATCCCCGTCTTCATTAATGGATTGATTGTTTCCCTGTGATGCAATGATTCCTAAATTCCAATGTTTGGCAGTGTTTATGACACAAGTAGGGGAACTCTGGTCATTTTGCTAGTTACAAAGTTAAGGGACTGAAAAACTATGAAATAATTCGTTTGGGGGGGATTGATGAAGATCTGAATTCAAAGATTTTGTTTCCAATTGTTCCAAGCTACAGGCCTGCATATTGAATATGATTTACATGCAAGGTCCAAGTTTGAATAAAAGAAAAACCCACTATAAAAGTTTATCTCATTCTCAAGGAGTATTACGCGAAAATTATCACTGACATCAAAGAAAAATAGCAATCTAGACCAGAAACAAAATGCTGTATGCTAAATCTGAAGGATGGCCAGAAGATTTACTTCTCCTTGTCAGCTTTCTTTCCAATCCAACCAGCAACAATGGGAGTAAGAGCTACAGTTGGGGGGAACCTAATCGGAGAAGCAGCCTTGTGTGCAGCATATGCCAAAGCAAATGTCCCAACTTTCTCCCCATTTGCATCAGTCGAAATTCCCACCTGCAAAATACAAATATAATAACCAGTTCCAAATCCATTACTCCTTCTCCAGTACATAAAAATTACCCAAACTCCAGTTTATGTTTTCATGGATAGATGCTTTTTACCTTCAGCAGCACCGCTTGAACATCAATGCCAGCACTAATGAGTGCATAACAGAGGGAGAAGGAAATCAAGGACAGAGTAATTGAGGTGGCCAGGTATGCTCCTCCATATTTTGCTAGCAGCTCCTTAGCTTGATCTCCCTTGGATTTAGTTTTCTCGCCTTCTTCCTTCTCTTCCTCTTTTGAGCTGAATATCTTCATTTTTTGAAGAAAAGGAGGTTTGGCTAGTTAGTTTCTTATCCACAAATAGGCAAAGACACTAAATTGAAAGGAAAAAAGTAGAGCTTTGCTAGAACAAGGATTCTTATTATACTTTCTTTAACCGCAATTTATGCAAAGAAAGTAAAGAAAACCAAGAAACCACATCTTGGGCACTTAAAATTCAAATCAAGAAAGGCAAGAATTCAAACAAAATAGAGCAAAGAAAAGAGTTTAGAGAAGGGAGTACCTACCTTCCAAAGACCAGCTTCAAGACCATACTTCTTGGTAACTTCCTCAACAGAAGAAGAAGAAGAAGAAGAAGAAGAAGATGATGATGATGATGATGATGATGATGATGGGGCTTCCCTTTCTTCAGTTTTCTCTTTAATAGCTCTAGTTTGAAGGCGTTTAAAACTTGAATTGGAAGGTTGAATATAAGTAGAACAGCAGTAGTTCTTGAAGCTTTTGTTGTTCAGGAAAGAAGCAGAAGAGAAAGGAGGGAGCTGCACTTGCAGAGTTGTTGTTGCCATTGCCATTGCTCTTAAGTTCTAACTAGAGACACAAATTCTTGGGAACTTAACAGCAAAAAAAGAGAGATTTTTTATCGGGGACCTAAGCCAATCAAGAAAGGTCATTACTGGAAAAAAGAAAGAAAAAAAAGTTGAAAATCTTTATCACATTACTACCCCTCGCAGTTTTCTTTGCCATTTTGTGGTGGACTGGGATTGAGATGGGCTTGGAAAACATAAGATTTTGGACAAATTCAATGATTTATATAAGAAAATGGTATAAAATAATTGTTTTTTAAACTGTTTTTATTTAAAAATAAATTAAAAAAATATTTTTGATATCAGTATATTATTAAAAGGATTTAAAAACATAAAAAATTATTTTTAATTTTTTTCCAAAAACACTTTTAAAATAAAAAAATAAACACATTCTTGATTAAACTACTAAATTTCTTTTTTGCTAAATTAATTGTTATGCAGTATGAAATCCAGCTCGACTTATGAATTGATTTACTAACCTACAGGCCCAGGATATAGACAGAGGCAAGTTACTACAGAAACTCAGATTTTTAAAAAAAAAATGATATTATTTTTTGTATTTACTTTTTTTAAAAAAAATATGAATTGATTTAGGTTAATTTACCTAAAAACATGCTAGTGAGTATTTGTTCTGGGCCCGACAAAATTGATTCGTTAAACTCGAGGACAATTCGGTCATTATGGCTTCTAGCTATTTGAGACGTATATGGCCAGGGGAAGGGCCAAGTAGCAGCTGCACAAGCACAACAATATTTCCAAAAGGAGAGACTTTAAAAAATTACATGTTTTACCTTAAATGAAATTAATTAGATCCTTCTCCATTTTAAATTCATTTCTTTGCTTTCTTTTTAAAAAAACCTTCATTCTTTTATTAATACTGATATTAAGAAGAATTAAAGGATAAAAGGAGTTCTGATATTTATATTTACTATTTTGAAATAAAAGAAATATAGATAATAAATTTTTTATCTTTTTTTATTTTTAAAATACCAAAAAATATTCTAGAATTTTTAACAAGACAGTTTATTTTTTTATTTTTTTTGATAAAAATATTTTTTTTATCTGTAATTTATTTCCCGAGATACTAATCAAACACGATTATAAAAAAAACCAGAAGTATAAAAAGTAAAAATCAAGGAGATCATAAATAGGAAGATATGATATATTTCTAACCTAGTAATTAATTAATAAAAAACAAATCTTTTAACTCATGAAGGAAACTATAGACAATTCAGGGATTTAAATTGTAAAATAAATAACCAAAGTGAGAGATAGGGAGAGATGAGGTCAGTTTCACAATGATAAGATAGTTTAATTATATATTAAGGATAGTTTATATATTCCGAGGTCAAATAAAGAAAAAGGATGAGCTTATCTTAATTTTTTCTGCTACGTGGATATTTATGCATGGAATATTGTGATTTAAATTGAGAATATTCAAATTCTATATTTGAAATTAATAACAAAAAATAATTAAATTAAAAGAATATACGTACGATATTCTATATATATATCCAAGGTGATCTTTCCTAGCTAAGCCTCATTAATTTCCTACTTTCTTTATTTTAACCTCAAAATTCTCCACATATATATCTCACAAGAACCAGAACAATGGCAAGCCAAAACACCAAATGCTCTCCAACTCGATCGATCCAAGAGATTTGCGCCTTCATAGCCAAGACTAAAAGCAATTATAGCTTTCCAAGAGCCCTTCGTGAAGAACCATCGTATACTACTCGATCTAAGCTAGCTCTCCTTAGCTACCCTTTACGTACGTATACTGCAGTAAATTAAGGACTTGATTTTCTGTGTCAAAAGCCATGGGATCATCAAGTCCTCTGTATCAAAAGGTGGTTTTAGTACAATTCAATCAGCTGAGGAGATAGCAATAAGCAATCTTCCAGTCCAAAAGGCTGCATGGGCTTATTTACAACCTCCGCCTCAAACCATAATTAAGCACCACCACCACTGCTTCAAGAAAATACCTTCGGGGTCACGTTTGGAACAATTAATCTCCCATGAATACGCGTCTGAAGTTCATCAACAGCCATCAGAATTCCTTATGGCAATAATTTTACTAAGTTCATGTGCTGAATTTTGCGGTTTCTTTAGTAATTGATGTTGAACAATCTCTCTGCTGCCATTATTGTGCATGGCAGTTTCTTAATCTGATCTAATCTGGGAGGATAGTTTTTTTTTTATTTTTATGTTCTAGTTCCTCTTTTTTTTGTGTGATTAATTTGTTCTAGCCATCTTCCCATTGGCTTCACTGATCTTCTTAATCATAAAAAATTCATATCTTCCCAAATCGTATCTGATCTTATTCTAAAACAAAAAATGGCCAACTGGATGCATACATCTTTTTTTTTTAATTTTTTTTATAATGTTTAAGATAAACTTGAATACAAAACATTGCACCTAGCTATATATGGAGTTCCTTTATGTCAGCAATTAGTCCCAAAATTAATGGTATGGTTTAAATTGATTCCAAGTTCCTTGATCGATCTAGCAGGCGTTGTTCATACTTGACCTAGCTAGCTATAATTAAAGTCGAGTCACAAGAATCCTGTAGCTAGGCTCCTGATCAATGACCTTTCACATCCAATTAGCTATATCTTGAGCGTGGAGGATGTATCCCCATTTCCGTGATATTTGTCTCAAAGGGGTAGGTTTTATCTATAGATCAACACGAAGGAGATCAATACAATAATGTCGATCTTGCTAGCTACAAGTCTAAAAACACCCAAGAAGTAAAAAGGGAATTTGTCCAAGTTGCAGCATCAAATTACCTGTAATCATTCCAAATTAATTACATGTGTTGATATCATATATAATTTTATATGGAAGTCATCGTCATTACGAATTGAGAGCGCCGGTGAGCAAATCTTATGGCTTGATTGCTAGCTAGTTGCTAATCCCAATTCAAAGCCCTTAAATAGTTTTCTATTCATGTCACATGGAATGGAAATTTCGTGTGGGGGAATCCTGGGACCATTCATCAATAGTTTATCACATAATATGATTTTACTATAGGCATATTGTATGTAGATTTGATTTGGTTAACCCATCTAAAAATGCCAAAGGGAGCTCTAAATGTAGTGCTTTTGACTTCTCCACATGTTACGATGATAAGTACGAGTTTATAAGAACTTGGTGTCTTGTTGATCTAAGATTTAATTTATGTCTGGCTTTAAATTAAACTAAATAAATATAAAGTCAAAATCTAATTTGATTTAAAAGAAATATCAAAATCATACATCTAATTTAATAATTTGATTATATATATATATATATATATATATATATATTAGCATGTAATTTGATTCAATTATAGTTTAATTGGCTATGAAGTCCATGAGAAAATAGAAACCATTTTAAAAAAAAAATGCTTCTAGAAAGGCATTTTAGAAAATGCCAAAGTCCCTTCACAAAGGCTCATTACCTCTCTCTCTCTCTCTCTCGCCCCTAATAAGTTAAGTTAAATGAACTAATAGGAATAAAAGCCTTCCTCTCTCAACAACACTAAAGAAAATGATGACTCCCATCTAAAAACAACTTCTCCCCCCTCTCTCTAGTCCCCAAAGGCCTTAATTAGAGTTAATTCTGAAAGGGACTTTTATCAAGATCACCTCCTAGCTCCAGCCTCCTAGCAGTATATTAAACCTTGCAAAACTCTATTTTTTCTGTTTTTTCTTCTCTTCAATGTTCTCAAAGAAGAAAAAGACCCTTCAAACCATACTCGCATCCAATGCAGGCTGTGGCTGTGGCTGTGGCAGGCCGAAACTCTCAGATGTATACGAGCCGATACCAAAACCTAGACCCAGACCCTGCAGAACCACAATTTCCCAAAAAGATCCAAACCCTAATTGTTCATCTTCAAGCTCCTGTGACAAAAGTGTAGGCTTCTCATTGATGGACAATGAAGAAGAAGATTACACCTCAACCACTATCACTCTGAACAAAGACAACACTTCATCATCACAAAACTCCGAATCTGAAACCGATCCAAAAGCATCCAAGATTATTGACAGCATTGCTGTGGTGAAATATTCTAACGACCCATTTCAAGACTTCAAGCATTCCATGTTGCAAATGGTCGTGGAGAAAAATATCTACTCAAGAAATGATCTTGAAGAACTCCTCAACTGCTTCTTGGGGCTGAATTCTCCTTGCCACCATAGCGTCATCGTTCAAGCTTTCGCTGAGATCTGGAATGAGATCATCTCGAAGAGGATCGTCAAGAAACCCTGTGCTCAGTTAGATGGGAGTCAAAAAATGAAAGATTAATCCTAGCTGTGCATGGAAATTGCTCGCGTGAAATTCACGTGAAGGCATTGAATTCACATGTGGGAAACTTTGATTAGTGTTCGGTAGGGTTTAGTCAAGATCAGGGGGCGCGCTTTGTAGTGGAGAAAATTAAGATGGATATGAGATTCTTAGATTATAATATTTAATAAAGAAAGAAGCCCAAACCTTAGAGATGCCAGATGAACCTACAAGGTTGTTTCGATTTTATTTTGTTTAATGCTTTGGCAGCTGGTGAGTTTTTATTTTTCTTGCAACTGTGTACAAATTATGTAAATAATAATAACCATATCCAACATTAGCATTTATAGCTAGCTGTGCTGTTTTAATGGCAGTGGTTGGCAATCTCTTTGTTGATGTGTATTTTTATATATATGGTAGAGGCTACTGGCACAGTTGACTCGTGACTGATCAAGAGAGAAATATAGGTTTTTATCCGAATCAATCCTGACGTGTGTTTTATTCTTCAAAAGCATTGTTTTCTCAAAGACATTTTACAAGATCCAATTTGTTTCAGATTTTCTTAATCTTCTGAATCAAAGATGTAATTAGCCCATGAAAAAGAAAAATGTCAAAAGTTTTTTTTTCTCCGCGTAATTACCACCAAACCTGCGCCTAGCTCCCTGGGCACCTAGAATCTATCTGCTCTTTATTTTATTATTATATTTCTTCAAATCAAGACAGAATTTCCAAGACCTTTTTGAGTGTTTGAACATCATTTTGACTTCATTGATACCATTACCAGTAGCTGCATGAACCACCATGCATAACCACCACCACATCTACTTAACAAATATCACAGCACCAACTGATCAATCTCAGATAACTCCATCTATCTACAGCTGAGCTTGTGAAGAGATGGCCATGATTAGATTGCGTAAGAGGCGGTTTTGAGATGCCGCCCGGTGACGGATGCTAAGGGATTTCGGTCAGTTTTTGTGTTTCTGGAATCTAAAAGAAAACGGAGGTTAATTTGGCTCCTAAACTTGCAGAAAGTGAGCAATAAAAAGGCCATTTTTATATGTTCATCAGTCCCATGCCAAAACGTGTCCTTAATTTTAAATATGATTTTCATCTTCTTCTTTTTGTATGTTTATTGGGAGGTCTAATTTAATTTTGAGCCAGACAGAGAAATCTGCTCTCATTCCTAAATCTCTTATAGCGTTGGATTTAAAAATATCAGTTGAAAATTATTACTGTTAAACGTAATTTTAATTAATCTATAATTAATTGCACGCAAGCCATCTGATTCAAGTCCTCTTCTGCATGATTTGATGCTCTAATGTATTGTCTTCAACGTACCATTCTTTAATTCTTATTATAATTAATTATCATTTTTCAGGGCATTTTCATAGTGCAAAACCAGGATGCCTAACCACAATGACCCAGAGCTTCATTAACATGAGTGAGTGATGGTGGCTGATGGCTCTCCTTGCTATCTAAAAAAGAATAGGTCCTAATCCTATTGGAGAAATTCTCCTACACATTAAAACAGTTGGGTGAAGCCCACCTGCTTCACTTCACTGTTAGTGGGTTTTTTATTTTTATTTTTTAATATTAAATTTATATTAACTTTTTTTATTGGGTTTTTTTTAAAATTTTTATTTATTCATATTTAATTGATTTTGAATTAGTTTTATAAATTTTTTTATATTAAAATGTTGATCAACTCGAGTTTCATGGCTTAATCCACTAAATTTATGATTTAGATTATGAGCTCCGTAAAGTTTAATAGTTTTTATATAATAATAAAAATATAAACTCATGAAATCAACTGCAAATTTAATGTTATGATGTTAATTTGGTATTTTGATAATTTTATAAGAAATAAACTAAAATAATATAAGAGGATAATTTTAAAATCAAATAAATATTAAATGATGAAATTGAGAGGAAACATAATAGGGAATTTTTTTAAAAAAAAAAGTTATTTTCTTGAGTGTTCATATTGAAGTGAAGGAGGTCAATTGATTCCTCAACTCTTTAAAGATATCAAGTAATTAATCCAGTTATTTCGCACAAGTACACATACAAAATGAGTGCTTCTACACTGAAAATTAGATGCACGATATTTATCTCAGTTTTCTGGTTAATTAGAACCATAACTTCAGCAATTCTTTGGACTTTTCCCCTTTTCCATAGCTGGCTGTGACATCTTAGCTTCAACCATCCACAAATCTTTTGATTTTGAAGATGAAGCAGAGTCACTGTGAGAAACAGGGCAAGAAAAAAAAGACGGCGGGGCAGCAGAAAATAGATCAACGAAGGCCTCAATTATAAAGCAATGATGCTGCTTCCTATTCATTCTCAAATACCATGCCAATAACTCCTCTACATCCTCCCAATTCTTTAATCCGCAAGTCTCAACAGTTTCCTCCATCGAACTGCGAAAATCCTCATAAGGATCTTCAGATTCCATAGCTAGTGCTACACATTCAGGGAATGGGAATTTGTTAGCTTCATCGTTATGATCATCTAGTATGGAACTCGTGTTACCTGGCTCGAAGAACAACCTCTCTGATCTCACTGCCTTATTAACAGCAATCTCCAGCGAGTCCTCTTTAGATTCCTTGGGCGTCAAGGAGATAGTCTTTGATTGTGACCGTGAGGAATTCAGCATTGTCATGAACTTGGCTGCATCACGTAAAGCAAAGTAGAAATTTTTTAAAGCATTCACCTTAGATTGGAATGGAAATGTCCCAATACTGAATGGTGGCCATTTCCATGTAACAAAATTGGTTTCTTGTTTCTTAAAGATTGAAGGGAGTTTCATTTTCTTGACCTTTGTGTCTCTGTATCTCCCTCATGCACTCTATCTCTATTCTCAAGTTGCATATATAGGGATCAAGTGTGTTAACTGTAAAAGATGCATCTTTTGCTGTGGTTGGATGGAAAGCAGGAGATCATTTAGAGCTTTCCATGATGAGCATTACTGCAACCTCACAAAAGAGATTTGTACAGTAGATCCCACTTCTCAATCAAAAACAGAGCATGACTGTCTTGGTCTGATGGACCAGTACTTTCTTGTACTGTATAATCAAGTCAGAAACTAGTAATGCAGCAACATGTGGTGGAAACTGTGAAGAGCTGGCTGGCATAGCCAGTCATCATAAGTTACCAGATGTACTGTCATTTGGTAGGTCAACAAAAAATGTATGAACTGAGGGTGGATCGACCACATGATCTTAAGACAATAATTCATCATAATCCGCTTTTACAATGTTTTTGCTAGCATTTAATTACTTTTAGGTGGATCTTACAACATGAACCATGAGAACCATTACTGTTATCTACATCTGAAATGATCATAAAGCCTTCTGAAATTCCTTTAAGGATCTCCTTGGTTCACAGCCAATATTGTTCACGCTGTCAGGTATCAGTTTACATATCAATGGAGATTAAATCCTCCTATATCAGCCTCCTGCATTTCTTTAAGTTCTGCATTTCTTGTAAGGTAGTTCTTTATACCAGTGCTGGTTCAAATTTTCATTCACGAGATCATTTCATTCTGCCATTGTAGTCAAAAGACGCCCAGGTAATTAGTATGGGCTTTAAAAATGAATAGACCTTAAGATGATTAAGGGCCTGCCGAAGCTCAGCATTGCACTTACAAAACAGACCTAACTAAACAAGAATAAAGGAGCCCGTCTAAAAGGCCCAAAGTCCATCAAATAGCTAAACCATAGCCGTAGAAGAAATTTGGAAAATTGAAAAATAAAAAAGAACAGAAAAAAAAAAGCCGAAGAAAGTCGAAATGAAAACAGCGTGGAGTGTGGACTTGTCAACCGTTCGACAAATGGTGTCAAGGGAAATGCAAGATCAAACAGGCAGGGGATGCTTTTTTTTAATAATAATAATAAAAAAAAATCATTTTATTTCTTGACTTGCCGAGTCAACGAATCAATTTGACCACAATCAACAGATTAACACTAGCATACCTCAAGAGAATTTCTTTAATTATTTTCCAAGTCTCGTCAACTTAATTTACAAATTTCTATTTTAACAAATCAGATAATCTATGCGTAAATCACGCACGTAATTTTTTAGCAAAGCACCTCTAATCCATACAAAACACCAGCATGTTGCTCCGGTCCATCTTTCACAAAAAACACATCCCTCATCTTTTGAAAAGCATGCCATGTCAGCAAGCTATCCGAACCAGCCTGGTGACATTTCCCCACCGCCCGGTTCACATCCAGTGTCCTGGCCACCCGGTCCAACCCGCCATACAAACTCTTACAAAACCGCATCATGTGCTTCACGTCATAAATTTTATTTCCGAAAAACACCCTCAACACCCTCAAAAATTCCACCAACCCAGACGGCAAGTCCCGGCTCGTGAGAATCTTCACCAAGTACCCAAAATCATACGCGCTATGGAAAGTAACCCAACTCACCGACTCGTTGCAGACAAGCCCAGACGACATCATCAACTCAGCAAACCTCGCCGAGTCAACCCCCTCCTCTCTATTCCTCCCAAAATCAATCCCTTGTCGCCTCAGCAACTCAATCGAGTCCGGAGCGTGAGCATCACGCTCCACATCAAAATCCCTGAAATTGAACTCCCAGATGAACCGGTTTCCAGTTCCCAGATCGGGCAAGTTCCCCTCTGCATCGGAAAGCGTGAGACCCACCTGTATAAGATTTAAAGCATCAACGTTGGATTTAAGGATCTTGTAATGATCCGACGGCTTCAGCTGTCGGAAATAATTCCTGTTATTGGTGGGGTCCACTGGTGGTCGGAATACAACACCAGGAAACTCGGTGTCCATTGATATATACGGGAACTCGGCGATTAATTCACTAATCAACTCGAATTCCGACTCCAAATTATACGACCAAACTTCACGAATTACAATTTTCTTGCTATCTTCCATTTCTTTTTTGCTGGGAACAGAGAATTAAAGAGAGAAGAGGAGTGAAGCGAAAAATCTTGGCTCTTGTTCAACTGCTGAGGATATGGGGAGAGTGCGAGAGAGGGTGTGATATATATGGGGAAAAGAAGGCGGGAGTTGCGTGGAAAGCGAGAAGGGCTGGCTGGTTCAGTGCTGGTGCATGGCTTCGAAGGTTCAGCGCGTTCGCAATTTGACTAAGGGAAGTAACGGTTCTGGACTTGGTCCACGTGAGGCTCCTCCATTATTAATTATTATCATGTATTTACTACATTTGCCTTTATCTCTATCCTTTCGATACATGCTAGGACATTCTTGATTATTTATTTATACTTGAATTAACGTTATGCTATTGCAATTAAGAGATACAAATATTTGTTTATTAAAAGATAATAGTTTACAATTTTGTTTGTAATCTTGAAAGTGACATGTAAATATTGTTTGTTTTTATTTTTTAAAAGAGAATTAATATTGTTTGATTTTTAAGAATTTTGAGAACTAATTGGTAGTTTCATTTCCAAAACAAAACAATATTTAAAGGATATTAAGAATAAACTAAAACTGCTTAGTGTTTCACTGTGCAAATTTACAGTGAAACGCTCAGCACTCTTCAACTTCTTTTTTTTTTCTTTTTCTTTTTTTTTGTCTTTTTTTTGTTTTTGTATTTTTGGTTTTCTTTGCCTTTATGGGTTTTTTTTGCTTTTTTTGTGTTTTTTTAATGAATTTTTTTTGTTTAATTTCTTTTTGTTAATGTTAATTTTTTTATTTAGTTATTAAATTTTCATGACACGGATCCCGAGTTTAACGAGTTAATCTGAAATTTTTTTTTTGCTTTTTTTTAATTAATAACATATACTAAAATTGTTCAGTGTTTTATTGTGCAGTCCACAGTGAAACGCTATGCTATTTTTTTGTTTTTAATTTTTTTTCTATTTTTTTCCTTTTTTTCTGTTTTTCTATTTTTTTTGGTTTTCTTTGCCTTTATGTTTTTTTTTTTTTTGCTTTTTTTTGTGCTTTTTTTAATGAATTTTTTTTGTTTAATTTTTTTTGTTAATGTTAATTTTTTTATTTAGTTATTAGATTTTCATGACACAGATCCCGAGTTTGACGAGTTAATCTGAATTTTTTTTCTTTTTTTAATTAATAACATATACTAAAACTGTTCAGTGTTTTACCTTGCAGTCCACAGTGAAACGCTAAGCTATTTTTTTGTTTTTAATATTTTTTTCTATTTTTTTTGCTTTTTATACCTTTATAGGTTTTTTTTTGCTTTTTTTTTCTTTGTGTTTTTTTTTCTTTTAATGAATTTTTTTGTTTAATTTAGTTTGTTAATGTTAATTTTTTTTTTTAGTTATCAGACTTTCATGACATGGATCTCGGGTTTGGCGGGTTAACCTGGTTTGACGAGTTAACCCAGAATTTTTTTCGTTTTTTTTAAAGTTTGATGAGTTAACCCGGAATTTGTTTTTTGCTTTTTTTCTTTTTAATTAATTTTTTTCGTTTAGTTTAGTTTTTTAATGTTAAATTTATTTCTATTTAATTATCAGACTTTCATGATACGTATCCCACGCTTGATGGGTTAACCCATTAATTTTTTTTTATATTTAGTTATCAAACTTTCATGACGCGAATCCCAGGTTTGACGGGTTAACTTGCTTTGAAGGGTTAACCCAGTTAATTTAGATTCTTTTCTTTTTCTTCATTAATTTTTCTCTTCCTGTTGATTTTTTTTCTTTGTTTTTTAATTAATCTATTTAATTATCATATTTTTATGACACAACCTTGCAGCCAGACCCACATTCAAGGCTCTTGGGTCCGGTATTGCAGCCAGACTCACTTAAACTTGAGTCATGTAAGTTTAATACTATTATTAATATTATAAATATTACTCTTGAGTCAAGCATTACAGCTGAACCAAAGGCTCTTGGGCATATCTTTGCAGAAACACATAACACTCTTAGATCTTACTCTTTTTTGATATTTTTTATGCAAGAAAAAAAATTTAACCCGTGACGTCTGCTTTTATTTTTTTTTCTCTTTTTCTTTTTAAGCCTTTTACTGTGGATTGTATAGTACAGTCCACAGTGAAAAAACTGATGCCTTTAGGTTTTTTTTGTCTTTTTTAATTAATTTTTTTGAATTTAATTTTTTAATATAAAATTTTTTCTATTTAATTATCAGACTTTAATGACATGGATCCTAGGTTTGACAGGTTAACTTAGTTTATTCAAATTTTTTTCTTTTTCTTCATTAGTTTTTTTTTTCCTATAGGTTTTTTTTTCTCTTTGCTTTTTCCTTTTTAACTAATATTTTTTAAAAATTTATTTCATTAATAATAAATCTTTTTTATATTTAGTTATCGCACTTTCATTACACGAATTCCATGTTTGACAAATTAACCTGATTTGGCAGGTTAACCCCGTTGATTCAGATTTTTTTTCTTTTTTTCTCATTAGTTTTGTTCTTCCGATTTCATCTTTTAATATTGTATGCAGTTCACAGTGAAAAGGCTGAAACCTTTAGTTTTTTTTTTGCTTTTTTTTTATGTCTTTCACTGTGGACTCCACAGTGCAGTCCACAGTGAAAAAACTGATGTCTTTTTTTTTAATTAATTTTTTTATTTAGTTTGTTGATATTAAATTTTTTTCTATTTAGTTATCAAACTTTCATGACACGGATCTCAGGTTTGACGGGTTAACTCAGTTAATTTAGATTTTTTTCTTTTTCTTTGTTAGATTTTTTCTTCGTATAATTTTTTTCTTTTATTGTTTCTTTTTATTTAATATTTTTTTATTTAATTTAGTTCATCAATATTAAATTTTTTTCTATTTAGTTATCGAATGATGCCTTTAGTTTTTTTTTTTTGCTTTTTTGCTGCTTTTATGCCTTTAACTGTGGACTGCGCACTGTAGTACACAGTGAAACGGCTGATGCCTTTTTATTTGTTTTTTTAATTATTTTTTTATTTAATTTAGTTTGTTAATGTTCAAACGGGTTAACCTGGTTTGACGGGTTAGCCCAGTTAATTTTGTGTTAACCTGTCAATTTTTTTTTTCTATTTAGTTATCAAACTTTCACGACACGAATCCAAGGTTTGAAGTGTTAACCCAGTTAATTCATATTTTTTTCTTTTTCTTCATTTTGGTTTTTTTTCTTTGTTTTTTTCTTTTTAATTATCACACTTTTATGACACGACCTTGCAGCCGGACACACATCTAAGACTATTGGGTCTGGTATTGTATTTATACCCACTTAAACTTGGACAATGCAAGTTTAATGTTATTATTAATATTATAAATATTACTCTTGGATCAAGTGTTGCAGCCACACCCAAGACTCTTGGGTATAGCTTTGTAAAAAGACCTAATATTTTTAAATCTTAATTTTTTTAATATTTTTATGTAAAAATTATTAATCCGCGGCATCACACGGGTCATGCTAGTATTATCTAACCAAAAACATATATATTTATTAATACTGTAAAGAATTAAACATGGAAGGATGCCGTGTATTTAACTATTTATGACGGTGATTAGAAGAAGGTCAAGTGTCTATTTTATTTTATTTATTTTCAGGGCAAGTGGGGGTTCGTTCCCTTGGAGTTTGGACCATTTTCAATGTACCTAGGTGGGTACCTATTTCAGAGAAGTAGGTAGGTAGGTACGTTTGACACTCCTGTGGTGTAATGGGATCAAGTGGGAGCTGATCAGAGACACAGAAAGGGGGAGGAGATGGGGCCATTACGTGTTTTTTATCCAATGATTACACAGAGCGGAGTGTAGCAGACTGCATTCACTTTCTTCTTTTTCTTGTTGGCTTCCGTCTTTCATTGCTTTTTTCTGTGCATGCTGCTTGGGTTTCTCGGACATTTTCTTGCAAGTGGCTGTATTGTTGCCCCGTGATTGTCTCTCCATCGCTCCTTTTGTTTCGTCATTGACATGGAACTTGCACCATATTTACGACGTTAGTAACACCCTGGTTAACATCATGTCAATTTCCTTGTAATGATGTTTTTATTCAAGGTTGCCCCACCCTATTCATGAATCAACTCGAAAAAAACTTGGATTCTTGGGTTATTAGGATAATTATAATCTCAACTTAATAGCTTAATCCATTAAATGATGTCACAAGATATGATTTATATTATTCTCTAACATACTTTCTCAAATAAAAGTATTTTAAATTTAAAATTTACACATATGCACACTACATTGTGCTTGATTATTATCAAATAAATAAAGATGATGGTATTCAAATTCGTGACCGTTTGATCATCAAGACTCTGATATTATGTCAAATAACCAATTCAACCCAAAAACTTAAACTTTTAGGTGAGATTAAAAGATATGATTTATACTATTCTCTAACAATCCATAAATAAATCTTATTATTTTTTCTTGTTGTTGATGTAATCAAGTTTGGATTAATTTGATTAGATCAACTATATCATTAAGAATCTAATAGGACTAATAAAATTTTATCAGTTCAGTTGGAGATACAATCCGAATCAAATTTAGAATCCTGAATTTCCTAGGTCAATCTATTGGATTGAGCCATGATTTAACAATTATGTTTTTATACTTAATTTTCATGACAGAACTAAATACTATCATGACTATATTTTAAACATGTTATTCTACTTAACTCATGTATTTACAACAAAGCATAATTTTCTTGCGATTTTTTTTCTAGGACTTTAACCTTAGATTTAAACTATTTATGCATGCAAAAACTTGTTAGTAATTGGAATTGCGCGATGAGAGAATTTAATCCAACAGAATAAATTACAAAAACCATGGCCTCTAGCCCAACCATGACCATGACAATCTATATCCCTGAGGTGCTGTACAGGTAATTAATTACCAACAAGTGATTAATCAATTAGCTAGCATGATCAAATGGTATTAAAGTGTTCTTATCCAATTAAAAAATGTTGACCAGCACTTGGTCAAGCTCAAGCCTGAATTTCTGGTGGCTTTTTATCATTTTATTTTCTTCAAATATGGTTGCTTCATGAGTCAAGGTATCTTCCAAACGAAAGGAGGGCTCATTCTTCATCAATTTTTATTTAATCAACGATGCTGCTCGTACTAATAAATTTGAAACAGTATATAGTAGCTAGCCTGCGGTTGAAATCTTGAAAAATGTCTTGAAAAGCACAAGGAAAATTCTTTTTTAACCTTATGCATTTTATTTTTTTTTGGTTATAAAAAATGAGAAGGCAGGCAGGTCATTCTAAGTCTCATTAACACTTGGAATCTTTCTAAAAAATAGATATGATTATAAATAAAAGCATAGATATGTTTGTTTTTTGGTTTAATTTATTTCTCAAATTGTTTTTTAATTTATTTCTTGTTTTAAAAAATATTAAATGGATAATTTTGATGTAATTTTCAATTATTTTGATGAGTTAAAATTAAAAATTAAAAATATTATTTTAATATATTTTTAATTAAAAATATATTTTTAAAAAAATACTATCAATCATATCAACAAACACCCGCTTCATACACAAACAATATTCTGGTAGCTTAGGTCAATTCAATATTAGTAAATGAATCTTAATAATGTTTATAGTTTAATAGTAAAACAATTAAAATTTAAGTTTTTAAAAATAATTCTTCTAATTTAGTTTCTTTTAATTTAATTTTATTTTATTTTCTAGCTCTATCGGGACACATTGTGTCCATATATTGGTTAGAGTACTGAAGCTCCCTCATCCGAATATGCAGGACAACAACTTTTTTTAATATATATTTTCCAGGGTTTTTTTAGTTTTTTTTTTTTGATAATTTTAACATGTTAATATTAAAAATAAAAATAATAAAAATAATTATTTTAATATATTTTTAAATAAAAAAATCCTAAATACAATAACAAACATATACTTCACCTTGCTGTACATCTTGGTCAGGCTATCAGGCCCCCTTTCTCAGTTAGGTCTTAGTCGGGTGATTGTGACAATTCAATCTGTGACTAAATTTCCACAATGTGGGATCTACTCCCATGAATTCTTCTACGATATATGCTGTCTGTAATAACAAATAGTGACAAGGAGTAGGGCCATTTCTCTGTAAATTCACAATGGTAATAGCTACTTTCAACTTTGTTATATAAATTTATGATTTGTACATGATTTGTTTTAAGTTTTATAAACTTGTATTTGTTTGTAAATTAATAAAATTTATGTTGAAATTTTAACTTTGATGTTTTATGATGAAATAAATAATGACTCATTTAACAGGTTGATTTTATATTTTTTTTAATTTTATTACCGAGTTGTAATTTTCGATAAATGTATAGAAATTTAAATTTATATAAATATATAATTGATAATTAATTAAGAGAACTATTAAAATAGATTTGATAAGATATTGAGCTGAACCAATATTTTTACAAATTTATTTAGTTTACATAGTTAATTAATACATGTTGTCATCATTATTTAAATAGGTTTGATATAAGTAATGAATTATCGTCCATGGATGTATCGAGATTTACCTTAGGAGTTTACGAATGATAGATTATTATAATGGGATTCAAGGTTTTATTAATTATACACTATCTAATCTGAAAAATATTAGTGGAGTCAATATTAGATGTTCATGCAAGAGATGTGAGAATAAAAAATTTATTGATCCAGATGTTGTAACGATACATTTTCTATAAAAATAGTTCATAGAGAAATACATGTGTTGGTATGCACATGGAAAACCATGTGTTCCTCACGATACCATGGTATAGAGGATGATTAGTTCAATTTTTAGTGCTAGCAACATGTATGGAGTTGTAGATGACAATGATAATCCTTATAGGAATATGATTATGAATGCAATGAAAATGAATCAGAGTCATGCCAATTATCAATATCAAATCATAGATAAAGAACCTAATGCAAATGTGGCCATGTTTTTTGATCTTTTGAAAGATTTTGACGAACTACTATGGGATGTTTGCACAAATCACTGCGGATTATGAAGAACTCTGTCAAGTGGTAATGAAGATGAGATCACACATGGGTGGTCCATGTGCTGCTCCTTATTGGCCCCACAATCCCAACAACGACCAACCTCCTCCTCCTTTAGCGTTGTCTCTGTTTTAGATTTATTGTATTTGAACATATAAATGTTTAAATTTATAATTTTTATATTATTTTAATTTTTTATATATTTGATTTTAATTATTTTTCTACTTCTGTTAAATATATGTTTTTTTTAAATATTCTTAAATATTATTGACATTGGTATATTCTAGAGAATTAGAAACGAATTACTGCAAATATCACTGCTACTGTTAACTCTATGATGGAATTATATATGGTATTTCGTCGGTTATAGAGCAAATTTTTTGAGGGAAATACTGACATAATAAAACGAGTAATTTTTTTTGACGTGCTCTATTCGTCTACAAATCTATCAGTAAATTTATTACTAATTAACTATAAATTATCAACAAAGATTTTTCTAATGAATTGTTTTATTTGTAAGCTTGTAAATAAAATACTTACCGACAAACTGCGAGTGTAATACCAATATTCTTTCAGTAAAATCGTTAAATGCGACAATGGTTCTCATGTTAGAGGTACGAATACTGGGCAAAAGAACCAACTGAAAAGGACACAGGGTCCCTCTACTTCAATCAAACCCTTTACCTAATTCCAATTCGTGTGATCTTAGCCTCTTTATCCGACTTTCTTCTTAGTTGAACGGCCAGAAGTTAATTTTATGCTGTAAATGATCTTCAGCAGTTGAAGGGATTTATTTGCATAGAGGGTTTGATATGAACAAGTGTGTGAGGTAGAGAGACCTGGAAGTCATCTTTGATCATTGCAGCTTGATTTTAGGAACAAGAGTGCATTCCAAAACCAAGACATAAAATTGATGAAAAATATCACATATTTCAATCTTTTTTTTTAAAAAAAATATACAAGGTATAAAGAATGATAATGAGATTTATTATAAATTAAAATTTCTTGCTTTGCATCAACAGATGAATGATTGTTAGAGGAATATAATACCACTATACCATTAAATAGTTTTATCGACGGATTCATTCTGTCGGTGTAAGACACAGAATTCGTTAGTAATATTTTTACTGACGGCCTCACCGATGAAATTTATCTATCGAAATATTGATCGTCGATAATTCTTATTTCCGTCGCTACTTCGATCGGGAAAAAAAAATACCGACGGTTTTACAGACAGGGAAAGTGTGCTAAAAAAATAATTTCCCGCGAGAAATTTACCGACAGACTTATTCCGTCTGTATTTCCAACAGTAAATCATCGACGAACTGGCCGTCAGTGATTGTAGCATGGACAGTAAATATTTCAAAATTCTCTGTAAAATACCGACAGAATATATCCGTCGGTAATATTAACGGTAAACACAAACGTAAACACAAACGGAATACGCAAATCTCTTAGCTGTGGCCTGATTAATAATTAAATCATATTTCCAAATTAATTTCAAAATTGAGGTTTCGAGTTCAAATTTTAAAATATACAATTACTAACTCGAGAGTTACAAGGGAGAAAATTCATGGCATAATTCAACGAATACTTGTTCAATAAAAGAAAGAATTAAAAAAATAAATTTTAAATAGATAAAAATATATTTATCACCTTTTGATGTAATAATATGATTCTCTCTTTTTACACAGTCTTTATATATATATATATATTGAGCAAGTATTGCTAATTACAATTTTAGTACCATAGTTTTTTTTTCTCGTTACCAGGAAAAATAATTAATCAACTTTAGAATAAACCATATCATGCATTTCAATTTTTTTTATATGAAAAAAACACAATATTTATCAAACATTCACACTTATTGAATTCACTCTTGAGAAATTCTTTGGATGCTACAAATTAAATGGAGCTTTCAAATCTCTCATCTATCAGATGCTCACCCATGTGAACCAAACTATAAAGTAGATGTACTTTGGTTTTGCTTAGATATTACACAATGTATTGCAATCTCTCAACCAAGAGCTCCATTTATATTTCCTGTCATTAATTTTAAAGACTCAGCAGATCATTTTACGTCTACATGTGTCTGCCTCATGATATATTTGACTATTTGTTGTTCGCACAGGAAATCAGAGAAGACGTTTCACCTACCCCGACGAAACAGTTGAGTGCATTGATTTTGATGCAAACGGGCTTTTAATTGATTTACCATGGAACCAAATGCCACCACTGCCGATTCATCTGGGCGCTTCAAGTCTATATGATATTGTTTGCATGAAATTTTATTATTTTTTTAATAATTTTCAGTTGTTTTAATGTGTTGTTAATATATATTAAAATAAAAATATTTATTTTAATATATTTAACAATAAAAAAATATTTTAAAAAATAACCAAATTACGCTTCCGAAACTAGTTATTTACTACTACTCCAGTGCTTTTTCCATGCCATTGCATGCAGTAATTACTATACAGATTTCATGTAGAGATTGGAAATCTTTAAGGAAGGAACTAAACTTGAAAGAGATTTACATACACATAGGCTGACTGAACTTGGCATGTATTCATGAAATAAAAAAGAGAAGAAAGAACATGGCATGAATCAGAGAAACACGTACTCATGATCAATTAAATTTTTTTATAAGAAGCTGTATTGATGAATTAAAAACCTAAATTGTATGTGATCCGTCTTGTAGGCAACCAAAGTACTGCTCTCAAACAAGAACTTCATTGAACAAAGATAGCAAAACCAAAAACTGAGCCAACATTGAACAGAAGAGAGAGAATTAGAAAATAAAAAGGAGGTAAAGCTGGATAGACATAAAGATCAAAATTATGAAAAAGACCTTAGCTAGGCAAGAAAGTAACATTTGTTTTTGAATGAAGAACAACTAGAAGAACCCGCGAGGATCTTCCTTTCAGTTTGTTGTCTTCTTGGTGTTTTCCTCGCGGAGAAAATCAAGCAAGACTGTGCTCTTGCATTTCGGGCATTTGGGATCCACCTCGGATAACATAATATACATGAGGCATCGAGGACAGCCAACTAGCACCATAGGAGTTGTGTCTGGGCAGCTGGGGTAGTTGACAGTCATGTCTTCAGGCTCCGACGAAACACATGAGCTGTCTGCCGACATATCCCAAGATGAATTCGAAAGCGATTCAACCTGTTGATTAGGCCTAGGTGGTGAAAGGTTCAGCTTCAAATCCAACATCGGGCTATTCCCTCCTTTACTCATTTCCTTTAGAAAATGAATGAAACAGTAAAATCAGAAAATTAAATAGTTAAACAAAATTTAGAACAAGAGGTGTGATCAAATCTATATAAGATTTGAACAAAATAGCCTACCTTGTATCAAAGTAGAATTGGAAGTCTTAGAAGTGGTAGAGGTAGAATTGGCAATATGAACAGCAGTACCTAAATTAGGTAGCTAGCTAGTATGCATCTATCCTCCACAGCTAATTACAAGAGTTTCTTGTTGAAATTTTCCTTTACACCATTATATAGTGATTTTGAGGAAGGGACAGAAAAGATGGGGTTTTCTTTAGTTGCTAATTAGTTATGGGTAGGGCTAGAGGGTAAGGATATAGAAATTAAAGGGAGAAAGCAAAAGGTGATAGAAAGTGAATTTGATGCAAGAAAAAACTGGTGGAAGAGGGTAAATTATTGCCACAAATTGTATTAATTGTGGCAGACGAAATACCCCGGCCCAATAAGGGGGAATTAAATATTGCCTCTCGTTAACAAATACTCTAAAAAAACTATAAAAACGTTGGGAAAATACTATTTTCCACGTCATTATTTATTAAAGAACAAATTATTATAAATTGCCACACTGACTTGTTTTTCTAGGCCGAAACTAATGACGAATTAAAACATATTTATTAAGAAATAATAATATTCAAAGATAGGTGGCTATCATAAAAAAACATGAAAAAAAAATTAAAGACGTTGTTTCTGAACTTGGGACTAAATGGCTATTATGGTCCTTAACTTTTTAAATTATAAATTTTTATTTCTTAAAATTTTGTGAAATTTAATTTTGATCTCAAACTTTATTTTTTTATTTTTTAGTTCCTTGTTTAAGAGAGAAGAGAGAAAATAATCGAATTCCAGTTGTAGAGAGAAATTATTGGTTAAGACTAATTTCGACCACGAAAACGAGTGTTTTTTCAATAAATTTCTTTTTATAAAGAAAGTTTATACAAGGTGCATGTTTTCCCCCCTTAACTTGCATGAAATAGTAAATTTGAACCCAAAAAGAATTTTGGTTTCTGGTTTGATTGCGGGTTCTAGATCTATTTTTCGGGTTGTTAAAGGTTAGGTGTATGTTTTTAAAGATGCTTAAGATGTTTTTATGGTTCTTTCGGGTTGAAATACGGTTGGAATTTTTCCATCGATGTTTTTGTTTGTATTTGTTAATTTTCTGGTAGTGTACGTATATACAATTAAAAAAAAAGTTGGATTTCAATTTTAAATTTTTCATAGGATCATAGTATTGAATTTTACCATTGATCCACCACTTTTTGTTGACGTACTCATCAATCGAAGCTGTATATGTGGTTTATTATGTGCATGTATGGTTAGCAGGAGGGAGTACCAAACAGCATTCATGCCATTATTGATTTCTGTTAACAACCTTGATTTCCCTCTTTTTATTTCTTAACAAATTTGGGTGCGCTTCAAATGTTGTTTGTGATGATCTCTTCGCGTTCAAGGATTTAAACATGGATGGTGAAAATATGGTCACCATTTGTATTGTCTCAGGACATTTAGCTAGGAGGTGATGTTTCCTCTTGACCACTTATTCACTTGGGAGCTAGGGTTCCCTCCTCCTCAAATAGTTATTAAGGAGCAGCATGCACTTAGGTTAGGGAGGCTAAATCTATACCTATCTATCGTTTATTACAAGTATTGAACATTGACTTTTATTTAGTTGACGACTAAGAAATGTGACCTCGAAAACTCATCCATGTTTTAATTGTGGGGTTTCGTGGCTGATAAGCTTAGGAAAGCCTTGACCGTCGCGCGTTGAGCAAGAACTTGAGCCTGTACTGTACATTTTTGATCTTCTTCCCTTTCTTTCTCGAGAATTTAATTGCAAAATTAGGGTAGGCAAATGGGATAGGTTGAATATTGTAGCCGCACTTTCTTAGGAAACGTTGCGGGCCAGTTTTTATATTAATATATATATATATATATTAATGCTAATTCCTTAAAATACGTATAGTTTTAAGATAATTCTGAAAAAAGAAAGAAAAGGAAAAGGAAAAGGAAAAGGAAGAGAAGGATACTTTTCAAGAAAAAAACGACTGTCCTAATTTTACTATAAATGAAGCAGTTCTTAATTAATTAGGAATTCTCCCAACTACATCATTTAATTTGTAGGTACTGAACATATCACGATAATCTTTTTATAAAATAAAAAATAACTTGGATATATATATAATACTCAATATATATCCATCCATTTGAATTTATAGGCAATTTATCGCAAGCATTGTCCTGTCCAGATACAGCGGTATCAGCATTAAATTTGTAAGAAAACTTGAATAGCTAGCCATTCATCGCAATCATTGTCGTCATATATATATATATATATATATATATATATATATATATATTTGGTTTTCATTGATGAAATCATATCTATATTTGATAGAAACTAATCAGTGCTATCCAGGTGAGTTCTTGGTGCTTGGTAGATGTTGGTTGAGGCCGTTGGATTGCCATTCAGCTAGCTTGATTGAGCGTGCAATTACTACCCAGAGGAGACGCCATGCCATTGCTTTGGAGATGGATGATTTTTTTTTTTTTATCAAAACAAAACAATGATGTTTTGGTATTTTTTTTAAAAAATAAGTTAGCCCTCTCTTAGCTCGTGATCTGAATTTTATTTTAGATCAACCCCGTATTATATTTAAAACCATACTTAAAATGTTATGTGAAAATGAACATTTTGAATATTTTTTTTAAAAAAATTTAAGTTAATTCTTTCACGTCGTTACCTGGATATATTTTTTTAGATCGACTCCAAAATAAAATTTAAAACCATACTTAAAATGTTATGTAACCTGAATTTGGCCTGGGTACATCTGGATCATTGAGTTTAATTAATGCTTTAGATGTTATGTATTATAATATTTTTCTAAGAAAATCGGCATCTTAAATATTTTACTCATTTGAGATTCAATTATGCGCTATCTTAATTAATTGTATCTTGTGCAGGTAGCTTGAGTAAACTGTTTGTTTATTTAATTGGTGATAGTATATATCTTTTCTCTTGACGTTAGTTTCTTCCCTCATGCATGATTTTGACTACTTTCTGTTGCATATTTATTTTTCTCCTTCAAAATTGGTTTTCATTAATGAATTCATATCTGTATTTGATAGATTTTTTTTTCCCTTCCCCGAGCCAACTCGATTTGTTCCAATCCAAAAGAAGAGGTTGAATCTTTATATATATATATATATATATATATATTCTGAAAGGAAAAGGGGCTGTTTAATGAAGTTAGCTATGGTCATATATAAATTATGAACAAATTAAAGATGGTTATATATATCTTCTTAATTTGTAGCCAAAAATAGCCATCGATCGATCCCTATTTCTCAAAAAACAAAAAAATATAGCCATCCCTTCTCTTGAATTACCCTTTTATTATTTTTTGGGTCAGAAATCTTGGAATCTTATAGGAAAATATATAGCTAAAAGAAAAAATTTAAATGTAAAGTACCTAATTAACTAACCATTGAATGAGTAGAATAATTAAGTAGAGATTAAGCAATAAAGAAAGATGGGCGGTGGGAGGGATAATTAGGGCATCCATCCCAAGTGAGTTCTTAATTAGTGCTCGATCGGTAAATGTTGGTCGAGGTTGAATTATCGTTGAACTAACTTAATTGTGCAATTACTAATCAAAGGAGATGCCATGTCGTTGCTTTGAAGATGTTTAAAGGCCTAATTTATAAACATAATTAAGTAAGTAATCTATCTACTTTTATAATTGTTACAATTTTGGTTGGAAA
>Ga0325404_1000730_pt1 | contig 33434 bp, 18 predicted proteins | sample PopdelMetagenome_18_FD_205664 | JGI IMG/M metagenome (GOLD analysis project Ga0325404, IMG submission 205664) | Populus deltoides microbial communities from Bellville, Georgia, United States - Xylem-Control-R1 | ecosystem: Host-associated > Plants > Phyllosphere > Stem > Wood/Secondary xylem...
TTTTTTTTAATAAATTAGAAGGTAATAGTAAAATATCAAATAAAATAAAAAAATATATTTTATGCAAAATCAACACCCTTTTAATTGGATTTTTTTTTTCACATTCGTGATGATATCAGTCAGATCTCTAAATTAGCTTGATTTTTAAGGGAATGTTTTTACTCAATCACCATCTATCAATTTATTGAATATATTAATAGAAATGTTTTAGAAAATTATGAAAAACACTCCCAATGACGCAAACTTTACTATTTGTGTCCCTTCTGTTCGTCCTTTTCTTTTCTTCGAGGGACAGAAATTAGATCCATTTATTTCAGAATGATGAGTTTGTTTTCTCGGCTCACTTCTGATCGACAACAAGAAACAAGCGACACCAAATAGCCCATGAAAATCTAGCACGCAGTGCTGTTGTAAAGTCTACAAGACTTGATTTCACTGTCGGCACAAAAGCGCAAGGACGATGATGATGATGTATAGGAGGTGTTTGAGAATGTTTTTATAAAATTTAATGTTTTTTAAATAAATTAATTTTTAAATATTTTTAAACTGTTTTAATGTTAAAAATAATTTTAAAATATTAAACAAAATATTATTTTAATAATTTTTAAATAAAAATACTTTAAATCACAACCACTCCAACCTCTTTTCATATTGCTCGTGATTCTCAGGGTCAAATCCAAATTAACTGGATGTTCATTAACCAGGCCGCTTGCAAGGCCAGTGGCCGTGCTGTTTGAATGGGCTCTAAAAACGTGAATCCAATCTTATGGACAGAGTCCGGAGATTTGAGCTTAAACCATCGCCATTCAGGTCATGACACTTGAGAATCAAGATATTCTCATCCTATTGAGACTCTCACCGAGCTCCCTTGTGAGGACCAACTGAACCACACAAGGCCCAGGTCACGGTGGTTCAACCATTAACCGAACGTGGAACCATTGGCGCAGGCCGCCCACGAAACAACTGTGGCTGCCTCGAACCGCTCAGGAACCATTCAAATTCATAAGCAAATAACCGGCGGTAAATATAGATTGGAAACGATGATGCATTCGAAATGAGGAGGAGAGCAAGAAGTTTGAAAGAACGATTCCTCAAAAATGGTCATTCCGTAGCAGTCAGGAAACTAAAGGGTGATCAAACTGCAAAATGTCAACTCATCGAGGCGTTGAGCTGACTCGTATTACTGCCTATCTAACCTCTGGGACAATCTGTAACTAACTGCAGAAGATTGGAGGATTGCTTGTCTTGTTGCATCTATGTAGTACCAAAATAACCGCTACGGGTTGTCTAAGTGAAGTCACCTCCCCATCTGCCACGTATCTACATTGTAGGAAAGCTAAGCAAAACTGTCGGCACCACCTCAGTAGAAGAACGGTTTATTTTTTTTAAAATTTAGCCTTAAGATTTTGTCATTTTTTTTACTTTGAAAATTATATGATTTAATTTAAAAATTTATTTTATCCACATTTTAATTTTTAAATTTAAAAAAGTAAGAAGAGAATCACAGTAAAATAACAAAGAAGAGAGCAACATTAATTTCACGTCCTGATATTGTTTTCCCGTTCTGAAGGCATAATTTACCTGATACCATTTTATTTTAATGAGATCCTTCTAACACACATAGATATACTTTTATACAGTAGCATCCCTCGTAGGTGTCATAGGCTTTCCACCTAACTCACATGTTGCCAATAAATCCAACCATCCCTCGTAAATGCCATGAACTTTGGCTAACCCTAATAAATTTAGCTATTCCTTATGAATGTCATAAATCTATTTTTTGTACTGTTTTATATACTTAAATAATCCAAAATTTTAATTAATTTATTGAGAACTTTTATCCTTATTTATAATACAGATTTTTTCTCAAATTTTGATTTCTTTCCGAGTTAAAAAAAACAGTGTGATTATGCATAAGACTTATATCAGTGGTCCAAATCATTTGCGCATAAAATCATGTATTAATTTATTTAAAAATTTTAAAAATACTTTTCTAAATATTTTCACTCTAAATTTATGAAAACTCTTCATATTTATACATGTTTATCAATTTTCAACCTATAGGTTTACACTATACCTTTCATATTAATCGAGTTATATTTTCTAGATTCAAATATACTTTTAAAAATGAGTTTAAACTGACTACATTGAATTTTATTATATTATATCCTAGAACATTGATTTTTTTTTTATCATTTTCATTTGATTTTTATCTGCTTTTCTTTGTTCCCCCCTTTATTTTTTATATTTTTATTTTTAAACTAATACATGAACATCTTATTTCAAATTCCTACAATTTAAGGTCACCTTTTAAACTCAAATTTTCACTTTAATCATTTACCATAGTATTTCTCTTATTAATTTTTTGATTTTATCCAAAGTTTACACACATATTTGGACTTATTTTTAAAGGCCTACGCACTCTTGGCTACTCAGGCCTATCTTGTTGTTGTTGTTTTTTTTTAATTCAAAAATTGAAATTTAATTTTTTAAAATTATATAATTTAAAATATAATATAAATAATCTCTTTAAAATTCCTTAGATTAATAAAGAATATCTTTTAGATATTGTTTTATTAAATTTCATTTAATTTTTACTTTGTTCTCAAACAATCGTTCTTTTTATTCACCGCATCATAATCAATTTTGTTTTTATTTTATTATGTTGATTTCCTGTTATTACAATTTTTTTTATTATATAATTAAATAATTTTTTTAAAAATGAACTTATTAAACTTAGTTGAGTTCATGATCAAGGTCGTGTATTTGACGAATTAACTTGGATCAATATGATATGTTGCTACCTCAATATTAAAAAAAAAATGTTATCTTGATTTTTTTAAGTCAAGCTATGTTTTTATTAATTTTTAGAATTACCTTTAGAATGCCAAGTCAATTATATCATATCAAGTCAACCCCAACATTGTTTAATTCGAAACTCGGGCTAAAAAATAATTTTGCATGGAAGGTTTCAAGAATGATCAATTAATTGAGTCGGGTTTAAAAACATTTTTAAAGAATTCCACACAACAAAACATGGGCGTTGAATTATTATTATGTTTTTTTATTACAACTTTTTTAAAATTATTAGGATTTTAACTTTTTAGAATTCAAACTTGCTTTTAGAATAATAATAGAATGTCGTCTAACAAAAAAATGTTGTGGTGAAAACTTTCCAAAAAAGGAGCACTTTAATCAGACAAGAGGGTTTTAGTTAGAGATGCGTCTTTTTTAACCTTATTTTAAATCATCCTGATTTTTTTTTTTGGATATGTCTTCTAAATACTTTTGTTTTTTTATTAAATAATTGACATAGAAAAAAAGACTTTTACTAGCAAATTATTTTGTTTCAATAAAATTTAAATTATTATTTTTTTATATAAAATAGTGCCATATAATCAAGTTAAATAAATCAAAGGTTTTCTTACAACACATGATTATATATCTTTATTTGCGTCTGCTTTTCATCTTCATGACTAAGATTAAGTTTATGCATTAGATTTTAATTTAATGCGTGAAGATCTTTTTGTTTTTGACATTTCTAGACTCATATAATTCTCAATCTATTTTATTAAATACATATATTAAATTTTGATTTAATGTTTCATTTTTTACTACTAGAAAACTCATTAACAATGCTTGAATATTCTTTCCTTCATGCTAAAAAAATTTAGCCTGATTTGTGGTGTATTGATAATTTATCTATGCTAATAAATCAACTAACTTCAATTAAAACACCCTATCCAAAAAAAAAAAAAGAAAAACAAAAAAAAAGAAAAAAAGATAAAGAAAAACAGAAGCACCAAAATAATATAACTAGATATCAAAACAACACCTTATACAATCTTTATAGCTGTTAGGTGAAATTTTAATATATAATTTATATTATTTTTATTACATTATTTCAAGTAAAACTATCTTGTGCTATCACTTAATTTTAATTAGAATAAAAAATAATAATAATGAGATTTGAACTGTGACTGTTTAGTTAAAAAGATTCTAATACTATGTCAAAGATTTATCTCAATTTCAAAACTTAAGCTAGTAGATAAAATTATCAGATATAAATTATATTATTTTTTAATAACAATTTTTTTTTACCACAATTCCCTGTCCTCCCACCACCACCCCAAATGAAAAGAAAAGAAAAAGAAAAAGAAAAAGAAAACAGAGAGATAGTGATGCAAAAACAAGGTGGGTGACCTTTGGGGTACTTTCAAGACGCGGCCAACAACCTGTACCAGTTGTTTTTCTATAGCAATGCCACGTGAAGAAAGCACAAGATCCTTATCATAATGGTAGCTTCTCACAGCTAGAAAGATTACATGAAGATTTATAATGTGTTTAGCAGTGTGATTGTGGTTGCTTTTTAAATAATTTTTTGTGTTAAAATATATGTTAATAATTTTTTTTATTTTTTAAAAATTATTTTTGACATTAGCACATCAAAATGATTTAAAAACACTAAAAACATATTAATTTGAAGTTAATAAAAAAATAAAAAAATTTTAAATTTTATCAAAAGTGTTTTTGAAACACAGAAACAAACACGCTTTAGACAAGTCAAGGAAAAATAAAAGAAGCATACATGTGGTACGAGACACTTAGTCATAATTTTTAATCTTTCTCGAGGCTCTTGTCGTGATTTTTCAACCAAAATGCTTTGGAAGAGTGAGATAGGTTTAAAAGGAACAGCTGATTATGAATAATTTTTGAGAAATAAAGAAATTCATAGGTTCGAGGAGCAGATAGTTTGGACGTTTTGGTTTGCCAACATCAAGGCAGGGCAGGTATACATAATAACTGAGTTGTATGCCATAGTGTTTAGTGAAATACTCATGCGCAGTAATTCCCATAGTCTGAGTTGCAGTACTCGTCGCCGTGAGCTGTGTTGCTGAAAATGCACGATTTGTTTCCTTTATAGATTCTAGCACGTCACTGTAATTTGGCCTAGAATCATGTTAGTAATATACGACTACCTATTATTAGAATTGTAAAACTAGCATATATACCAACTGTGCGAAGAGAAATATATGATAAAAAAAGTTATAAATGTGAAATCTAAAATTATAATTTATTTCTTGAAAAATAACTATTAAAGTCTCTTTTTACCTGATTTATAAATAGACTAAAAAACCTTACATCTTCTTGAAAACAACTAGAAATCCAAAAGTACCAAGGAGATTAAAACAAAAATCCGAATTAAATAATAAATTTAAAGAAGCTTAGAAAAAATAAAAACATAGGTCTAAAAAACATCATTCAGGTCGAGATCCTAATTTCAAGAGATCCTACAACTTGATAAGCAATGCAATGACCTCCCATAAAAAAACTATTTGTAGAATCACTTGAAAAAAGTCCGATCCAATAGTCGGATCTCTTGATATCTTTGTTTTAAATTGATAACTCAGTTTGGCATAGCTTGATTTTCTTTTATACTTAGATCTGTGCCACTGGTTCATTAAAGCATTTGATAGGCCATCCATATAGTGTGTCTGGGTCAGATTCTCATGTACCTGTGTCAAATCCTCACCTGAATGCTTAGAACTTTTATTTCCTACAAGCTTAGCTGCATTATTCTTCTCAAGTTAGAGAGAACTCATTCTCAAGTTTTTTTTTACTCCAAATAGGGTGTTAAGTGCCTAATATTAAAGATATCAAAAGTCTTTAAATGGCCAGGAAGGAAAAGTTTGTAAGCGTTGTTATTTATATTTTACAATACCTCATAAAGACTTATCTTTCTTTCCTTCAACTTGTTTTACACACCCACTTAAAACCTGTCATGAGTAAGGATTGGTCACACCACATCACCAACCTCAAACACCACTTTCATATGATAAGTATCAACTAGGGCTTTTATACTTGGCATGGCTGTCAGTGATTATCTTCTTGACCTGCTCATGAATACCATGTAAATAATCTACCATACCATTAACTTGGATGCTTAATCATTTGATATAAGGAACATGCATCAACTCCAACACTCTAAAAGGGTTCTGTCTATAGACAATCTCGAATGAACTCTGTTAGGTAGTCAAATTTTAAGATATGTTATAAGCAAACTTTATTTGCGATAAGGCTATATTCCACTATTCTGGGAATGCCATGTTAACGTATAACCTCATTGAAGTAAATATGGGTTATCCGGGACGTGTTCATGGTCTTTCGATAGGTTATGAAATAGGCTATTTTTTAGAATCTGTCCACAATAACAAAAATAAAATCCATGTCTTGTTGGGTATAAGGTAAGCGTAATATAAAATCCATATTAAAAAACTAGTAATGGAGTATAAAATGTAGAATTTGATAACGCTCCCTTAGACCTCTAACAAACAACATATCTCCTCACATAACTAGATATTTGGCTTGATAGCTAAAGCCAAATATAATTTGCTGACACTAGGGCCAAGGTCTTGTCTTGCCTAAAGTGTCCCTTACAATGTAATTCACGGATGATATGTTCCCATAAGGATTAATCTGGGATACATAGTTGCAAACCATGAAATAGATAACTATTCACAAGTATAAAGTTGTCTCGCTTACCTACATTTGTCAACTCAATAAAATTTTTTCCGAATGATGAATTACCGAATACAACTCTTTAAAAGCATCAAACCTTGTCAATTAGTTATGTATAGTATCGAGTAGAGCAACATGCCTATTAAGAGCATCAACCACTTTATTTAAGTTGCCTAACTGGTGCCTTAGCAAAATGATAAACTCTTGCAGAACAAATTCAATTTTGTATATTGGTGACTTAAATTTTGCTGTGTATTTATGTATTTTAGAGCTTTATGATTTGTGATTAGGACAAACTCCTTTTGCACTAGGTACTGTCGTTGATATTTGAAACTCTAAACCACATCATAAAACTCTAGATCACATGTGGTGAGATTTTTTTTGAGAATTTTTTTTTTGGTAAGTTGACGTATGTATTAAAAGAAGAAGATACAAACATTATAAGGGGCATACAATTTTTTTTGAGAATTTGATAACTTATTACTGAAAAAGATAATTGGCCATCAATCCTAGCTAAGAACTCCTTCAATGCCTATCTTGAACGCATTAAAGTTTAGCTTAAACAGTTTCTGAAAGTCTAGAAGCTAAAATAGAAGCTTTAATCATATTCTGCTTCACTAACTGAAAGTTGAATTTGGCCTTATTTGTCAATTAACATGTACAAACTTTTAGACACTTTGTAATGGGAGCAATGAGAGAAATGAAGTTTTGGATAAGCCTTTTATAAAAGGATGTAAGTCCATGAAAGCTCTAGACATCATGAACGCTTCTTTGAGCTGGCAAATTTATAATTATAAAAAATTTGGACTAATAAGCCTAAATACATCAGACACAATAAAATCCCATCAAAGTGACACTACTAGGGAAGAACTTACACTTGTAGTTCATATATAAAAACTTTTTCATTAAAGTTTCAAACATAACCTATAAATTCTACAAATAAGATTCTAGAGTAGGATTATAAAATAGAATATCATCGAAATAAACCATAATAAATTTAGGTATAAATGGTCTCAATACCTATGCATAAACCTCATGAAAGTACTATGAGCATTGGACATACCAAACAATATCGCCATCCACTTCTATAATCGATATTACATTTTAAATACTGTCTTTTGTTCATACTTTGACTTGATTATGATATGATGGTAACTAATCTTGAGATCAATATTGAAAAACACCCTTGAATTGCTTACTGATCCAATATATAATCTACACTTCTATAATCGATATTACATTTTAAATACTGTCTTTTGTTCATCCTTTGACTTGATTCTGATATGATGTAACTAATCTTGAGATCAATATTGGAAAACACCCTTGAACTTGCTAATTGATCCGATATATCATCTACACACGATATCAAAACTTGTACTTTAGTGTGATCCATTTAATGGCTTGACTATTCACACATATATGCTATGAACCTTACTTTTTAGGGATTAAGAAAGCAGAGACTGTACATGGGCTTATACTTTCTCAAATGTACACTTTATCTAACAATTCCATAACCTGCCTCTATAATTTTTTGATTTTCTTAGGGCTAAGTCTATAAGCTAGTTTGTTTGGTAGACTAGAACCTGAAACCAAGTTAAATCTGGTGTTGGATATCTTGTATGAGAGAGGCAATGCTTGAGATAACTCTTATAGCATCAAAGCAACTGCTTTTAGCACATCTTGTACTTCTTCAGGATTATCATCAATACCACCCTGCTCCATAACCGTTCTACTAATAGGAACTAGGGCGTACACCACTTGTTCACCTCTCATCTCCTTTAGAAATTATGATAAAGACAAAAAACTCTTTCCCTTTTTAGTCTTCATCTTCACCTTTTTTTTTCATAAGTACTAGCATTATGCGTTTTTCTTTAATACTTAGGGTATACAATTTTTTTTTCCTACCATCATACACCACGCTTCTATCAAACTGCCATGGCCTTCCAAACAAAACATGGCATACATTCATAGACACCACATCACACCAAACATTATCAAAATATTTTTATCCCATGGAAAATAAAATATGGTAGCATTTATCAATAATTACCTTAGTGTCTCTATTCAGCCATATCAATTTATAGGGATTATGATGGTTTTCATTTTTGAGTTAGAGCTTCTTTATTGCCTCAAAACATAATACATTCTTGCAATTGCCATGTTATCATGACTGTATTAGCACACAACTAGCAACACAATTTCATGAAATTGCAGCACATAACAAACAAATAACTTGGGATTGTTGGGTTTTGATACTAATTAATGTAGATAAAAGTTATAGGAACAATAATAACACAAAAAATGCTGCAATTTTAATGAGCAAAAAAGGTTGCAGATGTGAACCCTAAATTCACAATTTATTTCTATAAAAATAAATCTATTAAAGTTTTCCTTCTTAGAGGTTTACAAGATTTATAAATAGGCTAGAAAACCCTACATCTACTAGAAAACAACTAGAAATCTAAAAGTACCAAAGAGATTAAAAAAAATATGAATTAAAAATTAAATTAAAAAGCCTAGGAAAAATAACAAAAACCCAAATAGCACCATCCAGGCCTAAATCTTAATTCCAATATATCCAATGGTCTAATAAGCAATATAGTAGCTTTATATAAGAAAGATGCAAGTAAAATCACCTAGAAATATTTGAGCCGATTCAATGATCGAATCTTCTTATATCTTCATTTTAAGTTGCCAACTCAGTTTGACATGACTAAGCATTTTTTTTAGGCTAAACTTATCTCATTGGTGCATAAAAGCATATGTTAGGCCATTTACATAGTCTATCTATATCAGATCCCCATATAGTTATGTTGGATTCTCACCCAAATGCTAAAAACCTTTAATTTCTACATGCCCAATTGCATCATCATATGTCTAAAAAGATAACCACCAACATCATACAATGAAAGAATCTTGATTGCCTTTAGATAATAAGTGATGTTAACTAACATTATCATCAAACTTTAGCCCATAACAAAAGGTAGCAAACCTCACTGGTAGGTCAGTGAGCTTGTGTGTACTCATTATGAAGAAACTAAACATTCAAAATAACATTATTATAATATTACTAGTTATCTTGACTGGTGAGATTTTACCAAAAGGCCTTGGAAATAAATATGCAGGGCTGCCATGATAACTATTGACTGCCATGATAACTATTGAATGTGATTGTTTTTCTTCCATTGTGATTGCTAACGTTGTTCACCTAGTTAACAATGAAGGCTCATGTATTTTATGTACACTTTACAAATTTTACATGTATTATTGATACATGTGCTTCCAAATATATGATAAACAACCCACACCAATTAAAGTCGATCTAATTATCACACGTGTGCGGCATCGCGGCGATCGTCCATCCTCAATGTATGGATATATATCTGGTAAATGTGGGGAGACAAGAAATTCTTGTCTCTTAGCGGTGAAAAATGGAATGGGAGTCGCCATCTAATATTTTGTTCACTAGGAACCCTAACTGGTCTCAGAGATTGGGTACGGAGACTTGTTGCGTAAAAGGGAAGGTATTAGCACCCCAAATACGCCCTACCTAAGGTAAGCTGCATTGTTTTATTATCTGATAATAAAAAAATCTAAAGTCTTATCATGTTGGTCTGTCTAGGGTTCAAGAAAAGCCCTCCTCAGTAAGGAGGTTCTTATCTTATGAGGTAAAAATCTAACCGGCCTAATGTCTATAAAAGAACTACCTTTTTAATATCGAGAATACGTTTTACGTATAAATTCGTAATCCCAGACATTAAAACAAAACAAAATATTTTTGATTTTTTTTGAAATATTGGCCGGGTTCTCGTAACTTTAATAAACTGGTTATTAAAGCCAAAATGCATGCTAATATTTTTTTTTTGAAGTTTTCTTTGTTGTATGAAAATACATGATTTTTTTTTAGTTTTGAGAGACTGAGCCGTATGCATGAAAACAAAAGTTTTATTTTTTGAAAACCGGGTATTTTTAATACCAGATTTGTATTTTTACGATATAAAAATACGGACCAATATTAGTCAAAATGACATAGAAAAATCCGTGGGAAAATCATAATTTTCAAAAATATATATATAATAATAAAAAAAACACACACAACAAAAGAAGAAGAAAAAATGAAATGGACTGGGCCGGGCCTGTATTGTCCCAGCCACAAGGGTGGACTCAGCCCAGTCGCGTGGGCTGGGCTGATGTTCCAGCCCGAAGCAAATAAAGGGGCTGGACTCAGCCCAGCCGCGTGGGCTGGGCTGATGTTCCAGCCCGCCGAAGAAACGAAAAAACCATGACTGGTTACTGTGCATGAGCACAGTAACCAGTTAATTAATTAGTTGGTTACTGTGCATATTATTTTCTTCTTGCATGCATAACGTGCACAGTGCACGTTCTGCTAGCAAGAAGATGAATGATGACCGACGGCTATGGGGGGAAAGAGAATTACCTGAGGCGATGATCTCGGATGGCTGAGCTGACGGTGATGCTGGTGACCGTTCTCGGTGGTGTTGTGGTGGCGGTGACTGGGAAGAGCGGTGGCAGTTGCTGGAATACTTGGTTGAAGGTGGCGGTTGCTGGAATACTTGGTTGAAGGTGGTAGCGGTTGAGAGGAGCGGTGGCAGCGGCTGAGAGGAGCGGTGGCAGCTGTTGCAATTCTAGGTTTGAAGGTGGCGGTGGTCTCTTTTTTTTCTGTTTTCGTTTCGATTCCTCCTCCGTTGCTGCTCCGGTCCACTCTCTCCCTTTTTTTTTTCTTCCTTTTTCCTCCTCTATTCTCCCCTGTTTTTTTTTTGTTTCTGCTGCCTTTGATTCCTTTTCTCTTCACTCTTCTTTTCTCTAAAAAATAACCTGCGGTTTCCTTCCTTTCGTCCTCCCCTTTCTGTTTAAAAAAAAACTGTTGTCTCTCTCTCTCTCTCAGTCTCTGTCTTTCTCCCCACTCTCGCGTTGTCTCTCTTTCTGTTTTTTTTCTTCTTCGGTCCCTCCCCTATCTCTTTTTTTTTTTCTCTCTTTTCCCCTCTCTTCACCTTTCGAGACAGTATTTATAGGGGCAAGGGGATCGGGGTCGACCCTGCCCCGTCCCATCGCCGCATGCATATGGCGCACGTTGCCACCTCTGCCACGATGCCGACCATGGTGGCCAATGAAGGCGTTGCTTGCGGAGCACGGCTGCTCAGGAATATCATCATGAGGTTGGTGGCAGAGCACATGGGAAGGAAAGGAAGAGACAAAGAGAAGAAAACAAAAAAGTGTCTCTTCCCCTGCTGCATGTCCGGGGGAAGAATAAGAAGAAACAGTGCCGCCTCAAAACGGCACCGTTTCGTCTCTCTTTCTCTTTTTTTTTGAAAACCGCATGAAACGGCGTCGTTTTGCCTAAAACGCGTCGTTTCATTTAAATGAAAACTAGCCCCAAAGCGCCAGACTACAAGTCAATCCTTCAATTTGCGCGCATTTTGCATTTTGGTCCTTGGTCTCGGATTTCTTCAATTAAGTCCCTAATTGGCCAACAAACTTCAATATTTATGCAATTAAGCCCCTAATTTGACCAAATTAACTCTCAAAAATTATAATTTAACCCCAGAACTTTAATTTCTTCCAATTAGAGCCCAAATTAACTCCAAAATCAATTTTTCTTACAATCAAACCCTCCATAAATTCAATTAAACCTTCAATATAATTTAATTGAGTCCACCAACATCTAATTTTGGACTTCTCTTCCTCAAATTAAATTTTCTTTGTCAACAGGGCTATCATCAGTCAATAAAATACTGCCAAATTTTAATTTTTGTATTTTTAAACCTCCCCAACCAAATTTTGACTATTTTTTGAGCGTTCTGACATCCTCTTTTCACTGTTATATTTTTTGATAATATTTTTTATTTTTTATTTTATTTTATTTTTTTAAGAGGAAAAAAAATATGAATTGGGAATAACCGAAAAATGGGTTATGACACTAATCATCATCCTAATTGACTATTTCCACTACTAATGGTGGTATCTTTCTAGTCGCAAATGAAGTCCCAATTTTATTTTCTAACTTATCAATTATTGGAATGTTTAACTGCAAACTTGCTGAAACACTATTGAGATGAATAACAGACTTGAAGAGCATCCTAATCAAGTTCCAACTTATCAGAGATTGGTTGCCATATTAATTTACTTATCAGACACAAGGTTGGACGTAATGTATACTATGAGTGTTGTCGCATGTGTGCGGCATCACGACAATCATTCTTATAGGTTGAGATCTTTGTGGTGATGGGTATAAAGAACTAGGAATTTTTTTTTAATCTTTATCAATAAATAAGGGATGAAGCTGCCACATAGTATTTTGGTCATTAAGAACTCTAATTAGTCTCAGAGTCTAGATAAAGTGATTGATTATATATAGAAAAGATGTATCACTCCTAGTACATCTTACATAAGAGAAACTGCATTGTTGTTTATTGGATATAAACTAAGATATTTGTTGTGTTTTCTAATCGTTAGTCTGTCTAAGGTTTTTAAAAAATACTTCTTGGTAAGGAGGTCCTTATTTTATCAGGTTAAAAACTAATCATTCTATTGTCAAAATATTTAGATAAAGAAAGTGTTTTTTATTCAATATCAGAAATACATCTTAAATATAATTTCATAATCTCGTATATTAAAAGAAAACAAAATAAACTTTTTGGTTTTTTTTGAAATGTAGGACAAGTTTTCATGACTTTAATAAATTGGTTATGAAATAAAAAAATGCATGTAAAAATATCAACAAAAATATATATTTTTTAATTTTTAAAGATACTAAATCATGCCTTGTATTTTTTTTTATTATTTATGTAAATATAATTTTTTATTTTTGAAAGACTTGACCATATGCAAACAAATAAAAATATATTTTTGTATTTTTTTGAATAAGAGAATTTTGATTTTTTTTTTGTAATTTTCTGAAATTTTTGGAGAAAAGTGGGTAGATTTAATATTGGGTTAGCATCTCACAGTATAATTCTATAGCTGAAATATTAAATAAAATGGTTAAAAAACACGTGACGGACCCAAAAATATTGTTAAAATGGTCTTTGAATTTTTTTTTCCAGATTTTTAAAGAAATTATTTGGGGTCTGTTTGGCAAAAACACAAAAAATAAAAAAATAAAAATTGCTGGAAAATTAGTAGGGCATGTTTGCCAAACACACACTTAAAAAAAATTAGAGGCTAAAAAAACCCTTAAGGCCGTGTTTGACAAACATGTCTTAAGGATAAAAAATGCATTTTTTTGGTAAAAATTGAACTCGCCAAAGGCATGCTGCCTTATTAGAAAGATAGGCTCAACTCAAACACGTGGGTTAAGCTTCCTAGCCCATAGGCCCAAGTCTACAACCAAAGTCTAGAAATAAAAAAAGAACACCGAAGCTCAAGAGGGTGTTTTGCTTAAATCTGACAAAAACATGAAGAACACAAGGATATACCAAAAAAATATAGATTTAATTTCAAATCAGATTTCATTAAACCATCAATACAAAAAGATGCAACATGCAAAACTAAAAAATAATCATGAATGCAACAACTAAAATGAACTCTGATATGAACAAATTAACCCTAACAGCAACAAAACCCTAAACCTAACATTCAAAACCTTTAAGGATCGATTGATCCAAGATAAGCTTTAAGAAAACAAAATAAAGGTGTAAAATGATCATGTGTGTGCTATAGCTTTGATTGAAGCTCAATAAAGAGGCTAAAATGTCAACACCTAAGAGGATCCAAATCTGAGTTTAATAACATTCAAAGCTAAAACTTAGAAACTCAACCCTTAAACCCAGAAACAGCGACACACTTTAACCTACAAAAAACATAAAAACTTAACAATGAGGCCTAAATATAGTAGCCTTGATTCAAGCACACTTATGTACACTTCAATAAACATAAGACACCATCAATAAAAGTAGAAAATGAATGCAGCAATACTTAGATCAAGCTTCATAACAAACATACTTTGAAATTTAACAATTGAAAACATTTATTTTGCCATATCTTTTAGGTTTCAAAAACATGAACTCATGCTTATCATGACCTAGAAACACACTAAAATAACAAAAAATACAGACCTAAACTCAAGCCTCCTAAATGATCCAACAAAAAATTAATCAATTTAGTCATAAAACTTGATAGAACACTTCTTAAGATAAATTATATCAATATGTTAACATTCATAACACATCAAACTAAGTTTTAATTGAACATGAACATATGTATACATGCAAAATCATGGAACAAAGTAATATTATAAACACAAATCTTTATTGCATCTAAACTATAAACAACAATAACACATACTATAAAAATGGATCTAAACATGGATTTATAAGCTAAAAAGGAATAAGAAAAAGAAGGGGGGGTGCTTATGCTCATTGAGCTTCACCCCTATCAAAGTTTAAGGGTATATGTTTGAAAGATGATATAGCTTTCTCTTTTGGATTGCTGGCTTATTTCCCTTCGATTCTCAGCTCATTTTCCACCTAAAATTGGTTTGGATTTTGTGCTTTCCTTCTCTTTCTATTTAGTGCCTTATATCTCGAGCTTTCTTTTTAATCATGTCGTGGGGGGCGCAACGTCGTCTGGCGACGGCGGAGGCTCTTGCCGTGCCTCCTGTGTGAGGTGTTGTGTGTTGGAAAGTTTTTTTGGATTTGATCATAAATTATGATTAATGTTTAGGAGTCACCACCTAGTATTATGGTCACTAGGAACCTATGGTCTGCGAGAGTCTGGGTAAGGGACTGGTTGTGCAAGGGGAAGACTCATCACCCCCAGTGCACCCTACCTAAGGTAAGTTGCATTGTTGTTTGATTGTTTTTTCTAAGTCGAGTTTCTATTCATTGGTCTTTTCTAAGGCTCAAGGTAGATTTCTCTCCATGAGAGAGTCTCTACCTTATCGGGTTAAATCCTAACCGTTCTAAAGTCTAAATTTTAACATCGCATTTATTTACACCTTGTATCTTTAATACCTGAGGGTGTACTTTATCATGTAATTTTACACCATACAAATATTAAAGTCTACATCTGGATCGTAAAAAAAAAGATTAGAAAAAAGTTTTTGACATGTTGGCCCAATCCTAATGGATAATTGATTTTCTTTTAAACATGAAAAAGATGCAATTTTTGTTTTTTTTATGAAAAATATGTTTGGAAAAATTTTAGGATTTGGACGTATGCAACAAAATATTTTTTCTTTCTGAAAATGTTTTGAAATTTTTTTTGAAACATTTCGGAGAAAACCAGGTATTTTAATACTGGATTTGTATTTTACAGTGTAAATATACAACCCGATATTATGCATAATTGGTAGAAAAATATACGAGAAAAATCACAAAATTTTTTGGATTTTTTTAATGGGGGCCGGGCCAGACCCAGCCACTTGGGCTGGGCCATAACTGGCCCAACCCAAACCGTGGGTTAATTAATTAGCTGCCGCATGCAGAAATGAATACTGCATGCAGTGGCCACGCCGAGGAAGCAAGAGGCAAAGCAGGGAGAAGGAAGTTGCCTGGCGTGGGGGTCTCGAACGTGATGAGGTGGTTCGGCCGGTGGCTTAGGAGGCGTCGACTGAGGTGATGGTGGCCGGAGTTGGCTGTGGGAGGAAGAGGAAAAAAGTTGCAGAGGAGAGAGAAAGGCTAGAAGGAGAAGAGAGAGAAGGTCACGGTCGCTGCTTTGCCACTGGTGAGGAGTTGGGTTGATGGAAATGACGGTGGTAAAGCCGGTTGTGATGGTGGAGGTTGGTGGCAGAGGAAGCAAAAGAATAAGAAAACGGGAGGGGCTGTAGAGAGGAGAGAGAAACCGGTGGTGGCTCTTAGTGGTTGGTTGGTGGTTGTGTTGGCTTCCTGTGGTGGAGCTGATGGTGGGAAGACCGGTGATGAGATTGGTGGTGGCTGAAGTAAGAAAACAAGGAAAATGGCTGGTTTTTTGGCTTATTTTGGACCCAATTTTCTCCTCCCTCAGGCTATCAAATCCACCTCTATTTATAGGTGGTGGAAGAGGGAAATCTTGTCTAAAATAGAGAAAAATTTCAGCCCTTGATTCAAATGGAAAGGATCCCAACCGTTGGCTCAAAATAGGCATGGTGCACTGTCAAATTGTCAAATCTGCAGCTGCAGGCTGCCTGAGTTGGCCTATTTGGGTTGGTGCCACGTCCGTTTATTTGCCAGTGAGCCGGTGAAGACCATACCCCGACGTAGAGGGATGTCTGGTGATCAGTTTCGTGCAAGTTTTGGAAAATTTGGTGGACGTTAGGTGCATTAAATGCACCTGCAAAGAAGGTGACTGAACCAGGTTTTCCGGAAAAGAAGAAGAAGATAATGAATAGTGTTCAGGATTCTGTTTTGGCCAAAGTGCATTTCAGTCCTTCTGCTTTCAATTGAATCCCTAATTGACCCTAAATGTTTGCAATTAAGCCCCTGATGACCTTCAATTGGAACTCTGAAGTTACGTGCCTTTTGCAATATGGTCCTTGGTCTCGGATTTTGTCAATTTAACCCCTAATTGACCATCAAACTTTTAATTTCTTCAATTTCACCCCCGGTTTTTGTCAATTAAGCCCCTCAATTGTGGCACCTTTTGCAGATTGGTCCTTAGCTGCAAATTTCTTCAATCCAGCCCCTAATTGACCCCAAAACTTTAATTTTCTTGCAATTTGGCCCCTGATTTCAATCAATTAACTTGGTAAAAATTAAATTTGGTCTCTTAAAATTCCAATCTCCTCAATTAAGCCTAAATTAGGCTCCCAAACTTAATTTTTCACCAATTAAGCCTCAAATAAAATTAATTTGACCCATTTAAAGTATAGTTAAGTCCTTGCACTTAATTAAATCCTTCAATTGGACCCAAATTAATTCTTAAACATAATTAAAATTTAATTTGGCCCATGATTAAATCAAATTGGCATATTAAAAATTTAATTATGTCATTTGACTTAATTTTTATGCAAATTCGTCCAATAATCATTTAATTTAACCTTGAATTTGCATTTTGTCTCCATTTTTGGGCATAATGGGGTACAATTAGGCCTTGAATTTCCTCCAAAAATTGTAGCTTGATTTTCCGGCCTGCTTTCTCCACGTTGCCAGCCTTTTATTTTATTTTTTTGATTTTTATTTTGAAAAAAAGTGAAGTTTTGGGGAATAACCCAGAATTGGGTTATGACAAATCATGTATAGGATTTCTTTATCAGTTCTTTCGACGTTTCCTTTTTTTCTTCCTCTCATTTTTCTTTTTTTCTTGCCTCTCTCTCTCCTTAAAGAGTAGTTGCTCTTTTATAACCAAAATCCCTCCAAAAGCTGTTTCCAAAACTAGGATGGTTTTGTATAAAAAAGGGTGGTTTAAGGAAGATTCCTCTCATCTTTTCATAACTTCCATAGAAAAAGGGGTTTTGGTTCATTTTGTTATCTTGTGAGTTCAATTTAATCATGAGAAGACAACCACCAATTAAGAGAGTTTTTCTTCTTCAGTCATAGCTGACTGAGTTACTTTGATGGGGTCATCATGAAAATTAGGAGATAATCATACCCTTGGTCTACTTGAACCATATAGAGGGGATGCATATCTACCATTAGAAACAAACCACATTTGATTTGGAGGTCCAGAATTCCATATTCATTGCTTAGAAGATTGACCCTTAATTAACTTTAATCTGTCACCGTAGTGTGGTTGATCAAGGACAAGATGTTGTTTGATTCATTGAAACAAATAAGGAGTACATGTTCAATGATGAAGAAGGAGCGAAGCTCAAGCTGTCCATTCACAACTTTATAATATGGAAAAAAAATTCAAATCTCCCCAAGAATTTTAATTTCTATAAAAACAATTACCTTCTTGTCAGATAATGCTGCCTTAAGAAATCTCTTCATGAACATATAAGGGGTAGGGCACAGACATATCAAATTGTAAAGTATTCACCATTACTTTCTCTCCTACAAGCACATGATAGCATTAAAATAGTCAAACATAGAAAGACAACGTGTCAGTCTATTGGTGGTGGTTAGAGCCTATAAGGTGATTAGAGATGTCACATTCATTCACCTGAAGATGACATCCTGATTAGTCTTCTTCGTCGGGGACGACAATAAAACATAGAAAGACAACGTGTCATGTCATTTGCTTAAACCTTAAAATTTGAGTTTTCTAATTAGGATATAAAAAACTTCAATTTGGTCCCTGTTGTTTCAATTTAAGCTCAAGTATCCACAATTAAGGCAAAATTAACTAATTTTATACAATGAATCCCCTACCAGAAATCAATTAAGATCCTTTAAGTCTGGTTCCTTTTACAAAGTAGCTCTTGGTTTCTAATTTGTTCAATTTAGTCCCCAATTAAGCCTTAAATTTTGATTTTTTCAATCTAGTCCCTAGAAAGTTTCGGTAGAGTCCCGAATGTATGTGCTTTCTGTAGAAAGATCATTGGTCTTGAATTGTTTTAATTTGGCTCTCAATTAGCCTTCACACTTTAAATTTCTTACAATTGAACCCCTGATTACACCAATTTGGTTTTCCAAAGTTTCCATCGTATCCCTAATCTTTCAATATTTGCAAATTGGCCTGAATGAGGCTTCCAAACTTGATTTTTTTTTTCAATTGAGTCTTGATTGAATTCTCAAAACCCATTGGAAAATTAATTAAATTCCCAAACTTAATTAATTCTTCTAATTTTGGTTAGATAAGATTTCAACCTTAAACTTTCTTTTAAAGTAAGTTTTTCTTCCCATCTTGTCAAAATACCCCAATTTCGTTATTCTTCTAGCATCTTGGTCTATTGTAACTCGATGACTTATCTTCTCCTATCTCGAATATATATATTTTTTGAATTTTTTGGATTCTTGAATTAAAAGTATTTTTCATATAATTATTTTTTAGGGATTCAAAATTGGGTTATGACAAGTGCAGTAAACCAATTTATGTACGCACCAAGTGAAGAATATATGAGTGTTGTTTTTAAAATCTTGAGATACTTAAAGTCTATTTAGTGAGGGGATTATTATTTATAAAAGCGATTTCTTTGACATTAAATGATACGCAGGCATAGATTAGGCAGGAGATGAAACACATATGAGGCCTACTTCTATATATTTCACATTTAAAGGAGGAAACTTGGTAACCTAAAGGAGTAAGAAATAGAAAGTGGTAGATCAAGCGTAAAGGCAAAATTTCCAGGTATGATCTATGAAGTGTTCAAATTACTATAGGTAAAACATGTGTTAGTAGAACTTGGAGTAGAAGACCCAATTTCCATGGAGTTATACTATGATAATAAGGTGATTATTGAGATTGAACATAATCTAGTATAATATGACTTTGCCAAACATATAGAAGTTGATTGTCATTTTATCAAGGACTATTTTGACAATGCAATTACACTTTTTATTTGTTAAGTTAGGGGAATAGTTAGCAAATGTCCTTATAAAAGTTGTATAAGGAAATGTATGTTAACAACTAAATTGACAAGTTAAGCATGACACAGACATATACACCAATTATACAACGAGAAATATATGGCAGAAAGTTTAAAATCTCAACACCATTTGCTTCATCCTTGTTTTTTTTTTATTTTCATAAAAATTTGATAACAAATGATAATATCAAAGTTTGAGGTTCTATTGTTGGGTATAACAATAAGAATGAGAAGTTAAAAAAGAAAAAAGGCATTTGGGAAGAAGGTCATGCTATTGTAGATGGTATGGCTTTTCACCCGACCAATTATTTTAAACTCTACATTGTTATGCTTAATCCTCAACCTTAAATTTTTCAACATCATTTTGATCTAATAAGTAAACTGTAACACACTGTAATTTAAACACCTAAAATAACTTCATTGAGCCTTAAACTCAGAGAATTAGGGTAAATTTTGTTTTGTTTTTTTTATAGGATTTATGACTATTACAATCTAGTCCTTACACTTTGATCTCTGTTCTTCGCAAACACAGTGTTTATAATAATTTTTACTTTTCAGTTCTTAGGGAGTCAATATGTGTGTGTGTACGTGTGTGTGTAATATTCAAAATCAATTATAATTTGATAATAATAAAATTTAGTTTACACATTATTTTCTTATTAACATTTACATATATCACACTCATCAACTTAACCATTCTCCACTTTGTTGTTCATGTCTAATCCATTATTTGAACCCTTCACGCTGAATTTATATAAATATATTTATATACCACTATTGTGTCATCCAATAATCATTTTTTTCTACTCACATGTTAATAGGAAAAATTATCCATATAAAAAGAAACACGACAAAGACTCATTCCTATATAAACAGAAATAATATCATATATTTGTTAGTGATTTGATTTTTACACTTGATAATTTTAAATTCATATTTTTCTTACCCTTGATCATTAAACACTGACTTGTTTTATGATGGATGATTTCAGTTACATTATCAACATATCATATTATATTATATTGACATCATTAACTACTAGAAATTCAGCTAAAACCAATGAAATTACCGATGGTATGATTTTGTCAGTAATAATTATCGACGAAGTACGTTCCGTCTGTACTTTTGTCAGTCTATACCGACATAATTTTGCTATCGGTAATAATTACCGATGGCTTGTAATCTGTCTGAAATTCAGTCGGTATGTACCGACAGATTAATTTCATCAGTAGTTACTGGCCGAATTTCAAATGGAATATATAGAATTTTGAAAAAAAAAACAGTTTGATGACGTGGATTTTTTGCAGACGATTTTACTGATGGAATGACCGAGGGATTCAAACCGAGATCTCCGTACAGTGACGTGACCCATTCACCATTAGAAGTACCGATGATTATACCGACAAAATATATTCGTCGGTGATTCCATTGATAAAAGCTAATATATCCCTACGCTGTTGACCCTCTCCCCCCATATTTTTCCTTCTTCCCCGTACCAACTCTCGCCTCCCAAACTGCAAACAACCACCCACCCCCCTAAAAATATTCCCCTCTTCTCAACACAAATCATCTTTCTTGTACTTTTGTACGTGGTCACAACATCAGTGCTCTGATTCATTGTGAATTTTATCATTTTTTATAAGTAAATCTATCCTTTTTAATTTTAACATTTAAATGTCAATTTTATAATTTATAATTGTTTTTTTAGTATATGTATTTTGTTAGTGTATATACATGTTTTATTGTTATTTGTCAAAGAAACTTGTAGTATGAATGTATAATTTTGTAGTTGTTATGGTTTGTTTTGGATTTTGTCAAATTATATTTGTTTGTAAATTGTTGAAACTTTGTTGATTTACCGAATTAGAAGTATTGTGATGAAATAAATAATAGCTTGTTTAACGAGTTCGTTTTAATTTTTATCAATTCCATTGCGGAGTTGTAATTTCCGTAAATTTATATATGTATAAATTTGTATGAACATTGATAATTGATAATGAATATTTAAGAGAAGTCCTTTTTTAGTTTGTTGGATAATGTCGAGGCAAACCAATATTTTTGTAAATTTATTTACTTAACATAGTTAATTAATACATGTTGTCATCATAATTTTATAGAAGTTCGATTGAAGTCATGGATGATCGTTCATGGATGTATCGAGACTCACCCCAAGGATTGCGAAGGATGGATTATTGTAATAGGGTTCAGGGTTTTATTAATTTTGCAATATCTATTCCGAGGAATTTTACTGAAGGCGGTATTAGGTGTCCATGCAGGAAGTGTAAAAATAAAAAGTTTCTACATCCAAATGTTGTAACGATGCATCTTCTAACCAAAGGGTTCATGGAGGATTACCTGTGTTGGTATGCAAACAGAGAACTATTTGTTCCTAATAAAAGCATGGTAGAAAGGGTGATTGAGTTAACTTCTAGTGCTAGCAACGTGTATGTAGTTGTAAATGACAACAATAATCCTTACAGGAATATGGTTATGGATGCAATGAGAATGAATCAAGGTAATGTTAATTAATGTCCAATCATAGAAGAAGAACCTAATGCAGATGCAACAAGGTTTTTTAATCTATTGAAAGATTTTGACGAACCATTATGGGATGGTTGCACAAACCATAGTAAATTATCGACCGTAGCACATGTGTTCACCATCAAGTCAGATCACGGGTTGAGTGAGACCGGTTATGACAAAATTATTGAATGGACGAGAAGCATTTTACGTGAAAGGAACAGACTGAAAGAGAACTTCCATGCTGCTAAGTCCATGATGAAAGCCTTCGGTTTAGGACACCAGAAAATTGACATGTGCCCTAACTTCTGCATGATTTACTACCTTCAAAATGGTGAGCTGACTTAGTATATGACATGTGAGCATTCCTGTTACAAACCCAGAACTGGCATGGGAAAGACTCTCATGCCATATAAGAAACTTAAATACTTTCCAATCACACCTAGATTGCAGAGGTTATTCATATCACCAAGGACTACTGAGCACATGACATAGCACCAATCAATCACATAATGCGGTTGATGGAGTGATGGTGCATCCTTCTGACGGCGAAGCATAGAAACACTTTAACAGTGTGCATCCTCACTTTTTTAGGAACGTGTTTTTTTTTTTGATCAAATGTAAGTATTGTATAGATAAAAAAGAGCAAGACAAGCTTGCAGTACAAGTTGGAAACCAGCAATACAAAAAGGACATACAAATCCAGGCAAAGGGAACAAGCTCCCTTGAACAAACCATAGTAAGATCAACGGGAACAGACTTCCTTGAACAAGCTAAAGGGAACAAGATCCCATAGACAAAAAGCATGAACATCCCTCATGCAGGGAACAAAAAAAAACAAAAAGCCTAGGGGACCATGCCCCCACTAAACCAAACCAAAAGCCACCAAACAGCAAACCAGCGCCAAACCAGCGCCAAGACCAACTGATTTCCAAGCGACAACACCAAAGGGAAACAGATTCCCTAGAGAACGTGACTCCAGCTGTGAGCCAGCATGAGACCCCACAACAGTGAGCCATATACAAAAACATGAATCCAGCAGTGAGCCAGCATCATGCGTGGACCACTGACTTCAAGCCAATGGCATGCAACCAAATCCCCACAAAATATACCATCAGATTCTAACCAACCCAACCAGCTGGGCCACAAGCACGTGTTCAGACGGATTCAACCTATTCAGGTCATTTGCTGCTCCTTATTCTTATTGGTCGGTCATACTGACGGTTTATAACTTGCCACCAGGAATGTGTATGAGGCCATAGTTTATGTTTTTATCTACGATCATACCAGGTTCGAGTAGTCCGGGCTGAAATATAGATGTTTGTCTTCGATCGTTGATTGATGAGTTGACGCAGTTGTGGTCCTTCGGAGCTTTGACTTATGATATATCAACGAAACAAAATTTTGTTATGAGGGTGGCTTTGATGTGGACTATAAATGATTTCCTAACTTATAGAATGGTTTCTAGTTGGAGTACGCATGGAAAACTAGCATGTCCATACTGCATAGAAAACAACAAGGCATTCACGCTAACAAACGAAGGTAAAACTTCTTTTTTTGATTGCTATTGTCGTTTCTTGCCAACAAATCACAGGTACAGAAAGAACAAAAAGGATTTCTTTGTTAAAAGAGTTGAAAAGGATGTTGCACCCCCGCGTTTTTCTGGTGAAAAATTGCAGGATGTTGTATCAGAGTACGGTGACATTGTATTTGGTTTCCAATAAGGTAAGCAGAAGTTTCTTGGTTTTGCTTTGACCCACAATTAGGTAAAGAGAAGTATTTTTTGGGAGCTTCCTTATTGGAAGACTAATCTCCTCCGCCATAACCTCGACATCATGCACATTGAAAAGAACATGTTTGAGAACATTTTCAACACCGTCATGGATGAGAAGGGGAAGACAAAGGACAACATCAAGACTAGATTGGATTTAACATTGTTTTGTAACCATAAAAATATGGAGTTAGTTTTTGATGGGTCATTGGTTGCAAAACCCAGAACAAGTTTTGTGTTAGAGAAAAAGGCACAACTACTAGTTTACAAATGGCTTAAAAGTCTGCGTTTTCCCGATGGACATGCCTCAAACATGTTAAGGTTGGTTATTATGGAGGAATGCAGATTATATGAAATGAAGAGTCATGACTGCCACATGTTTATGCAAACACTCATTCCATTAGCTTTTCATGATTTGTTGCCAAAGGGGATATGGGATGCACTCACGGAGAACAGTCATTTCTTTAGAGGTATATGCTCCAGCAAGTTGAATGTTGATCACATTGAAAGGTTTGAAACAAATATCATCGAGACAATATTCCCTCCATCATTTTTTGATTTGACAGAGCATTTACCTATACATTTACTGCATGAGGCAAAAGTTGGAGGACTGGTCTAGTATAGATGGATGTATCCATTCGAGAGGTTAGATATTATAGATGCAATGTAATTCATAATTAAAAGTTTTTTCATTGTTTTTCTTAATTGAGAATTTTTATTTAATTCCATGCAAGTACTTGTTCAATCTTAAGAAAAAGGTTAAGAACAAGGCACATGTTGAGGCTTTGATATGTGAGGCTTATATTGTTGAGGAGATCTTAATATTTATCTCATACTATTTCGAATCTCATTTGAGAACGAGAATCAACCGCGTTCCACATCATGATGATGGTGGTGAGGTGCCTACAAGTGGAAACTTGTCAATATTCTCCAATCCTGGACGACCCATACCTAAAAATGTCGTATGAGGAAGATATTTGTCTGAAATAGAGTTCAGACAAGCACACAATTATGTTCTATTTAACTGTGATGAGCTGAGACTTTTTATTAAGTAAGTATATATACTGCTTAAACTTTGTTAAGAGTGTACTATTTATATATTGTAATATCATAAACTCATATAATTTGGAATAACCTTGTAGGCAACATCGATGATATTTACTGTCCAATAATTTACAGCTGACCGAATTCCAAATCTTTTAATTACAAGATGAACAATTCACCACGTGGTTCAGAACACATGTAAGTACTGTCACAAACTCATTATCTCTAGCAAGGTAATTATACGTCAATATTACAGAATTCTTGTTTATTGATTATTGTTGTACTTGATGTACAAGGTTTATCAAATGGGAGGGAGTGCTGCTACTTCATTGTCTTTACTAAGCCTCAGCCCTGAAAGAAAAGTTAAGTGCTACAACGAGTATTTTGTCAATGGATATGTGTTTCATACTGAAGAATACAGGCATGGAAGAAAGACATACAATAGCGGTGTTTATGTTAAGGAATCGACTTATAGTGAGTTTGAAGTTGACTACTATGGTAAATTAGAAGAGGTCGTCGAATTGTAATATCATAGCGAGCAGAATAGAGTGTTTTTATTCAAATGCTATTGGTATGACACTATTGACAGAGGAATCAGAGTATGGTCTCGTTGAAATCAACTTAAAAGCTAGACTCCGCAACGTAAACGATGTCTTTATTTTTACAAAGCAATATCAATAAGTTTATTACACATACACCCCTTCCTTTAGAAAGGATCGATCAAGGGTTGATTGGTTATCCATTTAAAAAAAAACCTAGGGGTTGTCTCGAGGTTGTTCAGGATGAGAATGAAGACACAAGTGAGCGAGATAAAGTCTTTCAAGTTAGTGAGTTGGTTGAACCATATCTAGTTGCTTCTTCGATTGACTTAGAAGAAAATTCAAATTTTTGTGTTTTCGATGATAGTCTTGTTGATGTTGACATAGAGGAGTTGAATGCTGTTTTGAGCTCTAGCGGACAAGCAAATATCGATGAAGATGAAGATGATATCCACATTGAAGAGTGCGATGGAGCTGATAACAATTCAATTGACGATGAAAAAGAAGAACATTATGACTAACTATCAGAACACGAAAGTGTAAATCATTTTTTTTATAATGTAATATTATGGATGCTATTTTGTAACACGAAATATTTATTTTATAATTATTCACTGTTGTTATTGTGTTGTGTGGGAAGTTTGCAATTTAAGCGTTTGCAGGAGGATAAATAGGTAATACAAACATAATCTATCACGCACAGTGTGCTATCACTGACGTCTATATAGACGGACACAGTCCGTCGGTATTTTACAAATAGTTGCAAAATATTTACTGCATTTTCCATCATCACTAATGTCCCTACAGATGGACACAATCTGCCAGTATTTTACCGAGAGGTGCAAAATATTTATTGCATTTGCCACATTCACCGACGTCTATGCAGACGGATACTATCTGTCGGTATGTTACATAGGCGTGACTGTTAGAGTTCTATGTCGGTTTAGTCGACAAATACTGACAGACTGTGCAAATTCCAAGGAACGACATTAATGGCTCTCTGATCCCTTTGATAGCGTGTTGATACCGACTGACAACGAAAATTCTGGAGGTTTATTTAAAAATTTTAGTGCAAAATTCAAACTTTACCGGTGAAAGTTTTATACATTACCGACGGACATATTAAAAGTCACCACCAGAAAAATGCAAAATAGTATTATTTAAATTGTCTGTTGGTAAAATTGCAGTATAAAACCCAGCCCCCCCTACAGTTCATTTCTTCTTCTCCGTTTGCTTCTTGTTTTTTTCAACAAATCACTGAGAATTTTTGTTGTTTTCATTGTAATCTTCAACATATTAGAAGGTATTTATTCTCCTTTCTTCATCTTTGTATTTTTTTTTTTATTTTCTCTTTATTTTAGTTATTGTTATTTTTGTTGTGTTTTTTGTTTTTATGTATTGTTCGTAGATAAAGTCTTGAAATCAATACACTATTAAGGTAAATATTTTTCATTATTAAAGTCTATATATTTTTTTATTTGTTCAATCTATTTTATTGTTTGTATTGCCATAATAATTGAAAATTTTGATGGTAATTGAAAATATAGAGTTAAATTTAATTATTTTTTCTCATTTTTATTCTATTATTGCTTGTTATGTTTTTGATTATTTCCATTAATTTGAATTGTTATTTATGAAATTCTATAGATGTTAGTTGAAAATATATAAATGTTAAATTTTTTAGATGTTAGGTTATATATAAGATTTTTCAATGGAATCAGTTGGTTTATGGCTATTGTCAATATTTGTAGGTTTGAAAACTTTAGGTAGTCTCTAGTATAAAAGAGGTGCTGCTGAATGTTTTTTAAATAATTGAATTTAATAATGTAATTATTCGTATAAATTTATGTAGATGCGTAGAATGAAAATTTAATTATTTTATTGTTTGTATTGTCATAATAATTAAAAATTTTGTTGAATTTTAATTGTTATTGTTGAATTTACCTTGGTAATGATAATTGAAAATATAGAATTAAATTTAATTATTTTATCTCGATTTTATTCTATTATTGCTCGTTGTGTTTTTTATTATTTCCATTAATTTTAATTGTTATTTATGAATTTCTAGAGATGTTAGTTAAAAATATATAAATGTTAAATTTCTAAAGATGTTATGTTATATATAAGATTTTTCAATGGAGTCAATTGGTTTGTGACTATTGTCAATATTTGCAGGTTTGAAAACTTTGGGTAGTCTCCATATAGGGGAGGTGCTGCTGATTTTTTTTTAAGTAATCAAATTTAATTATGTAATTATTCGTATAAATTTGTGTAGATGTGTATAATGAAATCAACAGCACGTCGTCAGCACACGGTTGCAGCTAGTTCTTCTAGCAGCGATGATGACTTATCCTTAGGTGCTGATTAAGAAGAGGCACCTGCGCCCACTTGCGATGCTGCCTCTTCCAGCGCAGTTTCCACAGCGCAGAGGAGGTGTGCATTCACGCGGGGTCAATTCACCCGCAAGTACCAGGCACAGTGGAAGGAAGACCTTTCAATGTAAGTTTGTTTCGGTTTTAGTTTTTTTTTATATATACTTATAACATACTTTATGAACAACTAATTAATATTTTATTAATTTTATTTATTTTCAGGTTCATAAACATTGAGGCCGCCCATCCAGGTAATAACATCAGCGTTTAAGTCGTTGATAGAGATTTCATTATTTCAATGGAGTCAGGTTTTCAGACATCCCGAGTAGAGACCTAATATCAATGTATGGTTTCGAAGATTTCAGGTAGGTGTTAAATTCTAATTTGTAACTTATTTTTAATAAATTATTTTTATAATTTTATATCTTGTTCTATTTTTATTTAAAATAAATTATTTATACACAACACAAATTTGAGTGAGATAGCACGCACGACAATGTTGCAAGGAGGGTGTGGGAGAATCACACGGCAACTAGGTAACATTGAAAACAATACAATTTTTTGTTTTATAATTTTATGTTTTAAAATCTCATTTGTTACTATGGAAGTGAGTTGCGTGATTTCTGGTATGACACAAAAAAAAGCAAAACATATGCGAGAGATTACAGTTTAGAAGGCTGGAATGATGTGGCGGTTTGGAGGGATTTCAAACCGCCATGCATCTCGGGGATTTATGGTTGCAATATATTGAACACGTGACGTCTGAACGGTTTGCACGACGCTCACAGTCCGGTGCCGATAACTGGAACTGACAAATTCATGGTTTGGTGACCACGCGCACAGGGAGCTTCGTTCTGTTCAGTGCACATGCGAAGCAGATGATAAGATTAATTTAAATGAAATATATCGTTAATTAATTTGTTGTTGCTTATAAATATATTTAACTTGTAATATTTTTTTTTTCTTACAGGTTACATCTCTTGGACGTGAGTCGAGCCCAATGGAGCTGTTTGTAGAGACGCATGAGCGAAGTCAAGATCGCCAAAAGGAGGTGCAACAGTTCGTGAACAACCGTGCTCAATACTTCGTGATATGTTCGTTCAATCATTTTATTTCATAAGTTATTATTTTCTTGAATTGAATATGGTGATTTCTTTTTTAATTTTCAGGAGACCTATAATAACATGTTGAGGGAGAGATATGGGGACGATCCTTCGACCCATCCGAGTTACATCTGGATTTGTGGATGGAGGTAGGATCGTCTGGTGGACCCGATAAAAATTGGATGTACGGGCTCTCTAACACTACGACTGAGAACTTGTGGGTGACCTGTAGTGTCTCAACCGTTGGGAGCTCCCAATCGGTATCGAGCACACAGTCTGAGGCGTACATGTCCTTGAAACAACAATACGAGCGACTCTCGACGGATTATGAACAACTCCGCCAAATGATCATGGACATTAGATCAAGGTTGAGTGATGATATATGTGTGCCTCCTTTTTAGCCGTTTCATCCCCGGAACGACCAACCTCCACCACCTCCTGCAGCTCTGCCATTGTTCTAATTTAATTTGTTTTTGGAAACACATTAAATTTATAATGAATATTTGGATGAATATTATTTAACATTATGTTTATATTTCTAATGTTTAATACAATTTTATTTGATTAATTCGTTGTTTTTTACTATTAATCTATATCATTTTATAGTATTTATTCTAAATAATATTTTTTAAAAATATTTTTAAATTAATACTGACGGAGTTTCAGACGGACAATGACCATCGATATTTCACACAGAGTTACAAAATATTTACTATCCATGTCACAATCATCGACATCTACACTGATGGTCTTTGTCCATTGGTATTTCACGTATACTTACAAAATTTTCTAATGTCTTTTACGACACTTTTTTTCCCCAAACCAATAGTGCACGTGCAAGGTCTTTTCTAATGGAGTTTCTGATTCAATTTATATATATATATATAACTTCAACCTATTTTATTTCACTACTAAAAAAAATGAGGCTATTAACATCGTATTCTAACAATAGAATAAATAATTTAGTTAAGTTGCTGATTATATATATTAGCAACCGATTTTTCATTGCTAAAAACAATATATTATCTTTAAAAAGTAAATTATCTAAAGAATCTGCAATAGATTTTGCATTGCTGACTTGACAACTACATAAAAATACTACAATGGATTATCCACTGTTGATTCAATTTTTTTTTTTAATTAAATCTTTGCCTAAAACTAAAATTCTACACTGTTGATATAGCCTTAAAATTATATGAATCCCATTTGTCCATTAGCTAAACACGTTCTCCCACTCTCAATATCTAAAAAAAATAAAGAAAATCATCATCATCATCTTCTTCTTCTTCTTCTTCTTCTTCTTCTTAACCTAACCTAACCGTGTGTCTGGCCCTTTTACTCATTTTACTTGGTCATAATTATATTCAATCTTCCTCTATAAACCACAGACCCACAAAAACAACCCACTAGACCCATAATTATCACCACCGAAAATCCTCGATCTGCCCTCTCTCCTTCTCAACATAGACTGTTCTACAAGCTCAAAACCCAACTAATTTCATAGTCTCGGTGCTTATGTTGTCACTCCTACTAGCCTTAAAGTCTCTTTCTCTTTTGCTCTCTTTTTCCTCAGTTTTATCTCTTGTTCACGACCCTGGTAATTTTAAAATTGACTTCTTTTTTTGATGTCAAGATAATCGATCTGTATATGGGTTGGGTTTTGCATTTTTCCCTTCAATAATTCTGGTAATGTTAGGATTTTTTTTGGTGGTTTCTTTGTTTGGAAATATTGTGTTTTGTGGCTTACTACTTTATGCACTAATATATAGAATTATAGAGAAATGGATTTTCATGCTTCTTTATAATATTTTTGTATTAAGGATACTTCAATGTGATTTTCATGCCTTTTCTAGCAACTTTTCTTTCTAGCAGTCAGGTCTGCAATTCCTGCATCAATAGATTATTTGGCATCAGTTACATTTTCTTCTTGGCTGGCGATTTTGAATAAGCCAACAACCAAAGATGGACACGAATAATTTCAATTTGTCTTCTCTTATAACCAAACTAATGAAGATGGGATTGTCCTGTTTGAAGCAGATTCAACTGAAAATTCTTTATTTATGTTGCCTGCCTACGCAGATTATTGTAATTAACCTACTAGTCATATTTGACCATGTAACTTGCATAAAAAAATCCATGGGCATGTGGTATAAAAATAAATTGTGGTCGTACTGGTAGTAGAATGACGTCGTATTGGAAATGACAGTAACCACATGTTAGAATGTGACTATCGACTGTGTTGTTTAACATAAAATGTGAGACCCTAATAATTTATAATTTAAATATGCGGATGACTAGGTGTAAACTCTATAAAATTATAATAAAAAACTTCACCATGATGAATTGAATAGTGAGAAATAAAATAGAAACGGTGGTAAATTGTAAACTCCTAGACAAATTTTATGATCATAAAAATATTGATAATTTAGAACTGGAAATGAGATGAGTTAGTTAAAATAAAATAAAATAATATTGAATTATTAGAAAAGAAATTTGAGAGATTTTTTGCATGATATTTTTAAAAACAGACCGAAAAAAGGCATTTGGTTGAACGAAAAAGTACCCAAACTTGACATAAAGGTGTTTTAGTAAATATGGATAGTTGTGCTACATAAATAGAAAAATCATGTAGAAAATACTAGTGATGGCCGAATGAAAGAAGAGAGAGAGAGAGAGAGAGAGAGAGAGAGAGAGAGAGCCTTGAGAGCAACAACTCAAATAGCCATATCTCAGTATTTCACCGTTGGATTGGGTTGGTTTTAGGATATGTTTGGATCCTCACCACCCTTTAACATATAACCGTTGGGATCTGAAGGCTCTAGTTTCGTGTGAGAGATATAGCCCTCATAACAGTTCAAGAAAAAACTGCCAGCAAGTCAGTCATAGTTGTTGGCGTTTTTCTCCTTCGTCCACCATTGGATCCTGTGTAATTTGGGATATGTTTGTCATATTGATGAGCTTTTAATTTTGAACAGTGGAGATCGGGATTAGAGACTTCGAAGAGAAATGATTCATTGATGAATAATATATCGTCAATGTTCAGGTCAATTTGGTTTTGTTTCGATCTAAAAAGATCTATCTGTTAACATGCTCTGCTTTTTAGGTATGCGTCGCATGACATAATGATGGTTAACTTCACCGTTTGGATTTGACTAGTTTTGATTGAGTTAAAAGAAACTTTAACCTTGGTGAAAGTTTTGCTTAAATTAAGTTAGCAAGAATGAAATAAATGGAGAGTGTGGTGGCTTGATTTGTGTTTAACCATCAAAAGCATGCTAATTATGATTTAAATTGAAAAAAATCTTTGGTGACTTTCCTTAGAGATGTTCGGCCAGATTATTGGTAAGGAAGATGAGATGGTAAACATGTTGTATATGTGTTGGTGTTAAATGGAGGACTTAGTAAAAAAGTGACGACTAAATTATAGGTACGGGGAATGAGAAGTGGGGGCAAGCCACCTATAAAAGGGACCTTATGATGAAGTAACGTGAATGAGATTGCAATAGTATGAGAATGCATATTGTGATAAAATTATAAGAGGGTATTGATTGTATCATTTGCTTCTCAAACAGAAGAGATGCCTGGAGCAGGGTCATCGGTAGTTAAAGGGACTTGGTTGGTTGGGGAAATAGGTAGGTGCATCGCACCTTGTCTTTTTAATTTGTGTAAACTTATTGATAAATTTTAGAATTCATTATTTTATTGCTTCGATAAATATTAGAATGAATATGAGTACCTTGCGTACATTGATGTGTATCAACTAGTTATGATATAATTGGAATGGATATGACTACCTTGTGTACATTGATATGTATCAAACTTGTGATAATATTATTGGAATGAACAAGAGTACCTTGTGCATATTGGTATGGATCCAATTAATTATGATAATATTTGAATGATCATGAGTACCTTGCGTATAACAGTATGGATCAATTAATTAGGATGATGTTTGAATGAGCATGTGTACCTTGCGTACAATGGTATGGATCAAGTTAGTTAGGATAATGTTTGAACGATGTTGCGATGTCGCAGTCGCACAAATTAATTACCCTAGCTTAAAACACACAAGATAGTATAGAGCAAGCAAGGGGTCGATCCCACGAGGAAGGTTTAGTTCAGATTTTTATGCTATATGTTATGCAATTGGGGAATTTTGAT
>Ga0325404_1000733_pt1 | contig 33335 bp, 17 predicted proteins | sample PopdelMetagenome_18_FD_205664 | JGI IMG/M metagenome (GOLD analysis project Ga0325404, IMG submission 205664) | Populus deltoides microbial communities from Bellville, Georgia, United States - Xylem-Control-R1 | ecosystem: Host-associated > Plants > Phyllosphere > Stem > Wood/Secondary xylem...
ATGAATGGCCCGTTTGCAAAATGACTGGTTGTATTCAAATAAACAAAAACTCCATATATATAATGAGAAGTTCATCAATGGATTTGTGATTCTCATTGCTTCTCAAAACTTGATCTGGAAGCCATGGAAAAACCAGCTGATAACATCATTCATGGATCGAAAACTCTACTCATACAAGGATACATAGCTGTACTTCTCCTCTAACAAGCAATATCTATTAGCATATTAAAAGACAAAATATAAAAATAAAATTACATGGATCACATTCATTCTCTATAAGAAAAAAAAAACTTTGTTAAAAATCCAAGCCAAGAACTGCATGTGGACAAAATTTGCATTCCATATATACAATCCCTCTAAGCCAACTATTAAATAATGCCAACTTACATGTCTACATCAAGATTGCATAGCGCATGCTGTCATTTACCATGAGATGATTCATCTCTGATAGTTGAGCAAACTCACCAGTCACCCAAAGACCATCAGCGCCATTGACATGAGGTTGCGAGGAGCAAGAAAGAATAGAAAATGGTGCAAGAACAATTCTGAATAGAGCAGAAAGACTATTCCACCTTTGTGCTCTGTTCATATCACGCACAAGGATTGGAAACTCGGCTCCATTCATGCCTCCAAACATGCTCTCATCGGCTACTCGTGGGCTTTTCCTAATATTTTGCACGTTCCTCCTCAATCTGGCCAGCTTGTGCCACATCTTAATTAATTATCGGTAGTTTTGATGCTAAGAATCCTTGTAGATATGGTGTTTAGATGTTTATGAGAAACAAATCTTTGTGAAGAGAAGGATTGCAAGGCCAGCTTTTAAGGCTGCTTTTTCGATAATGGCAGTTTGGTGGTGGTGGTGGTGTTAGTGCTAGTGTTTGTCACAAAGGGTAGGAGTGCCTTTCAAGGCCCTTTCACTTGTGTTATTATTTTTTATTTTTTTTTCCTATTCTGGGGGGTCTAGCTAGGCCAACATGCCGACAGAGTTGCCTAATTATTTTCAAAAATATAGTTTCATTTATATTTTAGATATGCGAAACCCCACAATTAGGTTTAGGTACGCTTTCTAACCCCTCCATGTCCAATGTAACAATATAGAAAGGTGAACTTAAAGCATTTTATGGAAATTACACTTAATTTGCTCGAGCATGGATCCTTTGACTTGCATGGCGAAGAAGCTCGACGACAAGGAACAGCAAGAAGGGCGAGTGAATCACCTTCTCGTGTTTAATAAGATAATATTAATTAATTATTTAAGAGTTTCCCATCGTATTTGCGAGTCTATTTATTAATTACTAGTAATCCTGATCTTGTCTAGAAACTCTTTGGCTGGCAGCATGTTTGTTAAAAATTTGAGTTATTTTATTTAAAATTATTTTATTCAGATTGTTTTAAAATTAAATAAATATAGGGATATGTACGATAAAAGAAATATATTGTTTTAAAAATAATTTTTAAAACATAAAAAAGTATTTTAAAAACAACTCCACAAAACATTATCTCAATATGTGGGCCAACAATGTAAGTGATGTTTCATAGGGATATATACGATAAAAGACTAGGCAATAGACAACATTAATGCATTATTTAGGGGATGGAATTTGGATCCCATTTAAGAATCAATACGCGTTTGAGAATTGTGACTTATGATGTAATTAAGGACTTGCAATGGACACTCCTTTCGTAACAACTCTAATCTTGCAAAGAACTGAACCTAGAAACTTTTAATAAAAAGATTATTATTTTTCATGTAGGAGATTATCTAGGTTGTCTAGTGTTTTCTCAAGCCCTTTTCGTTTAATTTTTCTTATATTTTCTACTATCAATCAGAATTAATTAATCACTACTAGATTTAACAGTTTTACCAATAAATTTTTATGCTGGTATTTACACTAAAATTCTGTCGGCAAAAGTTTTACCGACAGATTTACGGATGGAAACCGTTCGTCGGTAATGTCATTTCTGTCAATAAAAAAAACACCGATGATTTTATAGATAAAAAATATGTGCAAAAAAAATTTACCTGCTTTAATACGCTGATGAGATTATTCCGTCGGTGATTTGTAGTGGCATTTATTGTAATTTTATTCCAACCCTTTATAAAAAAACGACGGAATTATTCCGTCTGTGATATAATAGTGATGTTGTGGCATATGAAGTAAATTGTTTCAAACTCTCTGGAATATACCAACGAATTTTGTCCGTCGGTATATCCGTCTGTAATAATTAAAAAATATTTTTTTAAAAAATCTTTTAAACAAAAAAAGAAGAAAATAATTAAAAAAATAAAATTGTATAAAATTGAAATATGTAAAAATAAATTTGAATAATATAAAATTCAAATATTCATTACAAATTTATATGTTCAAATAAAAATTAAACTAGACAATAACAGTGTTGGAGGAGGAGGAGGGGGAGGCTAGTCGTTCCCGGAACCATATGGCTAAAAAGGGCACACATGCACTACCCATCTATGATCTTATGTCCATGACCATTTGCCAGAGTTGTTCATAATCCGTTGAGAGTTGCTCATATTTTTCGGTGAGATGAGCTGTATGTTGTTGCAAGGCCACGAACTCCTAAGACTAGGTGCTCGATACTGATTGCGAGCTCCTAATGATTGAGATACTGCGGGCCATTCGCAAGTTCTTGGCCGTAATGTTGCAGAGTCCGTACACCCGATTTCTATCGGGTCCACTAGATGATCCTGTCTCCATCTACAAATCCGGATCAAAATCTGGTTGGGTCGAAGGATTGTCCTCGTATCTCTCCCTCAACCGGTTGTTATATGTCTCCTGGAAATAAAAACTAAAAGCATCAAATGAAATTCAAGAAAATAATAACTTATGAAAGAAAATGGTTAAACAAACATACCAAAAAGTGTTGAACACGATTGTCGATGAACTATTGCACACTCTTTTGGCAGTCTTCACTCCGCACGTGTGTTTCTACAAAAAGTTCCATTAAGCTCGGCTCATGTCTAAGAGCCGTAGCCTGTAAGAAAAAAATGTTGCAAGTTAAATATATTTATAAATAACAACAAATTAATTAAAGATAGATGTGATTAAAATTAATTTTACATGCCAAACAAAAGAAACAGAGTTGCTAGTGTCGTGGTAACTAAGCCGTGAATTTGCCGGCTCTGGTTCCCTGCACTGGACTACGAGCATCGTGTGAAATGCTTGGACATCACGCACTGAATATATTCCGCCCATGTATCCTCCAGGATGTATGGCGGTCTGCAATCCTTCCAAACCGCCACGTCATTCCAACTTGGCAGAGCATTTTCCTTGGCACATTTTTTAGCCTTTTTAAAAAATCACACAATCTATATGATTCAAACATATTCTATGAGTTAATGACAAATGAAATTTTAATAATTAAAATAAAAAATAATTATCGTATTGTTTTCCTTGTTACCTAGTTGCAGCATGATTCTCCCAAACCCTCCTCGCAACATTGTTATTTTCTCTATCCCATTCAAATTTACCCTTGCATTAATAATTTCTGAAAAATAAATCAATATTCTAAATAAAGTAAATGAATTTACATAAAAAATTGTTAAAATTTTAAGTTAACACTAACATTAAATCTTGAAAACCATGCATCGACATGATGTTTTCAATCAGAATGTTTGGAAACCTAACTCCATTGAAACAACGGAATCTCCATCGATGTTATTACCTGAGCGGCCTCAATGTTTGTGAACCTAAAAATTGATAAAATTAATGAAATACTAGTTGTTCATAAATTGTTAAACACAAACAAACTTAAAGCAAAAAAAACTTACATTGAAAGGTTGTCCTTCCAATGCACCTCGTACTTGTGGGTGAATGGATCCTGCTATGAAGGGACATTGCCTCTACGTTGTGGAACAACACTAGAAGAGGCAGTGTCGTGAGTCGATGTTGGTGCCTCTTCTTGATTGGCATCCAATGACATGTTGTTGTCATCATTGCTGCTAGAACAACTAGCTGCGATCGTGTGCTCATTTTTTCCTATGCATCTATATAAATTTGATGAATATTTGCACATCAAGTTTGATTTTTTTTTTAAAATTCGGCAGCATCTCCTCTATACTAGAGACTACCCAGAATTTTTAATCCTGCAAATAGACAAAATATATGCCACAAACCAGTTGATTTTAATTTACGTCTACCAACGTGATAATGTTTTTAATCCTAAATTGACAATAATTGTTTTTAATTAAATTTAATCCTATATATTCAACTAACATTTATACTACAAATTTGACTATAACAATTAAAATTCAACAAAACAATAAAACATTATTGCAATGTAGACAATAAAATAGAAAATAAAATAAAATTTAATCCTATAAATTCAATTAACATTTATACCACAAATTTAACAATAACAATTAAAATTCAACAAACATAATAAAACATTATTGCAATGTAGACAATAAAATAGAAAAAAAAATACAAAAACAAATATAAGCTTTAAGAAAGAAAAATGCTTACCTTAATGGCATTCTTAATTTTAGAGTTTATCTACGTGTGATAAAAAAACAAAAATACATTGTTAATAAACTAAAGAAAAGAAGAAAAATAAGAAGAAAATAACTCAAAAGATTCACCAACCTTAAGTTCTATTACTATTAAGAGAGGATTTTAGTGCAAGTGAAGAGAGAAAATGAGAGAAAAAAATGAACTTCCAGCGACCTTGTTGGGTTTTATATTGCGTATTTATCGAGGGAATCACTGACAAAATATTAAATAATATTATTTTAAATTAATCCGTCGGCAATTCCCTCAGTAAATGCATCTTGAAATTTTCATTTCGCACTAGAATTTTCAAAAAACCCTTCAGATTTTTGGCGGTCCGTTCGCGATTCCATCGGTAAAAAATATGAACAGTACATAGTCAGAGATGCATTAATTAATAAGGCATTGAAATTCACATTCCGTCACTAATTCCCTTGGGAACCTGGCACTTAGTAATTGCCATCATCGACATGAGAATGAGAATAGTTCCCCTCACCTCTGGAATACACCGAAGGTTTGAGTCTGTCGGTGTTTTCATTGGTGTACTGCACAATAAACAATGTCTGGGGGAGGGGAACAGTTCCCCTCGCCTCTGGAATACACTGACAGTTTGAGACCGTCGGTGTTTCTATCGGTGTACTGCACAGTGAACAGTGTCTGGGGGTGGGGAACAGTTCCCCTCGCCTCTGCAATACACTAACAGTTTGAGTCCGTCGGTGTTTCCATCAGTATACTGCACAGTGAACAGTGTCTGGAAGAGGGGAACAATTCCTCTCGCCTCTGGAATACACCGACAGTTTGAGACCGTCGGTGTTTCTAATAGTGTACTGCACATTGAACACTGTCTGGGGTGGGGAACAGTTCCCCTTGCCTCTGGAATACACTGACAGTTTGAGTCCATCGGTGTTTCCATCGGTGTATTGCATAGTGAACAGTGCCTGGGAGAGGGGAATAGTTCCTTTCGCCTCTGGAATACACCGACAGACACAAACCGTGGGTATTTCCATTGATGTTTTGCACATTGAATGATATATTGTATTTGCAGTCCCTATTTATCCATTCTACAAATACTTAAATTGAAAGCTGCATGCACAACACAATAACATCAATTCACATAACAATTATAAAATAAACACTTATTTGTTAAGAATTTCATCGATAACTATATATTACATTATCGTTTGTGGCATTACAGTACTTTTGTGTTTTCATAGTTAGTCAGAATTGTCTTCTTCTTCTTCAATTGACTCGTCGTCAGCTCCAATGCAATCTTTTACATTGCTATCATCATCTTCATCGACTTGTGCTTGTCCACTGGACTTCAGAACAACATACAACACATCAGTGTCATCTTCATCGACTTGTGCTTGTCCACTAGACTTCAGAACAACATACAACACATCAGTGTGAACATTAATAAAAATATTATCAAAGACATGAAATTTTGAATTTTCTTCCAAATCAATCGATAGAGCAACTCGATATGGTTCAACCAACTAACTTACTTGAAAGACATAATCTCTGACATTTGAGTCATCGTTCTCATCCTGAACAACCTCAACACGACCCCTTGGTTTGGTTTTCAATATAGATAGCCAATCAACTCTTGAACGATCCTTTCTATAGGAAGGGGTGTATGTGTAATAAACTTGCTAGCATTGTTTGGCAAAAACAAAGACATCGTTAATATTGCGGAGTCTAGCTTTTGAATTAATTTTGACCAAACCATGATGGAGATCTACTCTAATTTCTCTGTCGGTGGTGTCATATCAATAACATTTGAATAAAAAGACTCTATTATGTTTGCTATGATATTGCAGTTCAATTATCTCTTCTAATTTCCCATAATAGTCAACTTCAAATTCATTGAAAGTCGATCCCTTAACACCAACCCCACTGTTATATGCTTTTCTACCCTGCTCATATTCTTCAGTATAAAACACGTACCCATTAACAAAATACTTGTTGTAGCACTTCACTTTTATTTCAGGACCCAGACTTAGTAGAGACAATGTAACGCTAGCATTCCTTCCCATTTTATAAACCTTGTACATAAAGTACAATAATGAATAGTGATTGAGAATTCTGTAACAAAATTAAGTATCCAAATAGATAATGAGTTTGTGATAGTACTTACATGTTTTTTGAACCACGTCGCAAATTGTTCATCTTGTAATCAAAAGATTTGAGATTCGATCAGTTGTGAGTTATTAGACAATAAATATTGATGATGTTGCCTAAAGGTATTCAACAATGTATGAGTTTGTGATATTACATGAAAGAAACAGTTCATTAATAACAAAGTTTAAGTAGTATACTTATTGAATAAAAGGTCTCAGTTCATCGCAGTTAAACAACACATAATTATGTGCTTGTCTGAATTCTATTCTGACAAATATCTTTCTTTGACAACATTTTATGGTGCGGGTCGTCCAAGATTGGAGAATATTGACAAGTTCCCACCTGAAGGCACTTCACTACCATTGTCATGCCTTGGTACGTGATTGATTCTTGTTCTCAAATAAGGCTTGAAATAATATGAGATAAATGTTGATATCTCCTAAAAAATACAGGCCTCACATATCGATACCTCAACATGCACCTTGTTTTTTCTAGCTTTTTTTAAAGGTTGAACAAGTACCTGTATGGAATAAAACGAATATTTTCAATTAAAAAACAATTAAAATAATATCGAAGATTACATTGCATATGTAATCTTTAACCTCTCAAATGGATACATCCATCTAAACTAGATCGGGCCTCCAACTTTTGCCTCATACGGTAAATATATGGGTAGATGCTTTATAGAGTCAAAAAAATAATAGAGGGAATATCATCTCAAGTTTGCATATTGTCTCGACGATATTCATTTCAAGCCTCTCAATATGCTGTGTCTGCAACTTGCTGGAGCATATATCTCTAAAGAAATGACTGATCTATATGAGTGCATCCCATATCCCTTTTAGCAATAAATCACGATAAGCTAATGGAATGGGTGTTTGCATAAACACATGGTAGTCATGGTTCTTCATTCCATACAATCTGTAATCCTCCAAATTAACCAACCTTGATATGTTTGAGGCATGTCCATCGGGAAAACACAGACTCTTCAGCCATTGATACACCAGTAATTATGCATTCTAAGGAGAAGGTTGCTTTAGGCTTTGCGACCTGTGACCCAGTATAAACTAACTCCATATTTTTACGGTGACAAAACAACACTATATCCATTATAGCCCTTGATGTTATCCTTTGTCTTCCCTTTTACGTCTATGATCGTGCTGAAAATTTTCTTAAATATGTTCCTTTTCATGTGCATGATGTCAAGGTTATGGTGGAGGAGATTATTCTTCCAATAAGAAAGCTCTCAGAAAATACTTTGCTTTACCTAGTTGTGGGTCAAATCAAAACCAGGAAACTTTTGCTTACCGGATTGGAAACCAAACATAATGTTTACCATACTCAGACACCATGTCATACAATTCTTCACCAGAAAGACACGGGGGTGCAACATCATTTTTAACTCTGCCAACAAAAAAATCCTTTATGTTCTTTCTGTACCTGTGATTTGTTGACAAGAAACGCCGGTGAAAGTTTAAAAAAAATGTTTTACCCCCGTTTGTTAGCGTGAATGCCTTGTTGTTTTTCATGTAGTATGGACATGCTAGCTTTCCATGCGTGCTCTAACCAAAAACCATTCTATAAGATGGAAAATCATTGATAATCCACATCAAAGTTGCCCTCATAAGAAAATTATGTTTTATCGATACATCATAAGTCAACGCGTTAGAGGACCACAACTGCGTCAACTCATCAATCAACGATCAAAGACAAACATCTATATTTTGGCCCAGACTATTAGAATCGGGTATGACCGTAGATAAAAATATGAACTTTGGCCTCATACACATCCCTGGTGGCAAGTTATAAACCATTAGTATAACCGGCCAATAAGAATAAGGAGCAATAAATGACCCAAATGGATTGAATCTGTCTGTACATAGCCCAAGACGAATGTTTCTTGATTCAGGTGAAAAGAAAAGACGGACACTATTAAAGTGTTTCCATGCTTCACCGTTGTAAAGGTGCACCATCACTCCATCAACCGCATCATGTGATTGGTGCCATGTCATGTGCTCAACAATCTTTGGTGACATGAATAACCTCTGCAATCCATGTGTGATTGAGAAGTATCTAAATTTTTTTTATGTGCTATAAGAGTCTTTCCCTTGCCAGTTCTTGGTTTATAACGGGAATGTCCACATGTCTTGGACTCAGTTAGCTCAACATTTTTAAGGTAGTACATCCTGCAGAAATTTGGACATGTGTCAATTTTCTAGTATCCTAAACCAAGAGGTTTCATCATGGACTTAGCAGCATAGAAGTTTTCTTTCATCCTATTCCCTTCAGGTAAAATATTTCTTGCCCATTCGATGATTTTGTCATAACCGGCCTCACTCAACCAATAATCCAACTTGATGGTAAACACCAGTGCAATGACCGATAATTTACTATGATTTGTGCAGTCATCCTATAATGGTTTGTTAGAATCTTTCAAAAGATCAAAAAACCTAGTCGAGTATGCATTAGGTTCTTCTCTACTATTTGATATTGACTTACATGACCTTGATTCATTTTCATCGCATCCATAACCATAGTCTTATAAGGATTACCGTTGTCAGTTTCAACTCCATGCACGTTGTTAGCACTAGAAATTAAGCCAACCATCCTTTTTACCATGATCTCGTGAGGAACAAATGGTTCTCCGTGTGCATACCAACATAGGTATTCCTCAATGAATCTTTTGTGTAGAATATGCATCGTTACAACATATGGATGGAAAAACTTTTTATTTTGACACCTCTTGCATGAACACCTAATACCCCCTCCACTAATATTTCTAGTAATAAATGTTGCGTAATTAATAAAACACTGAACTCCATTATAATAATCCATCCTCTATAATCCTTAGGATGAATCCTTGTACATCCATGAACGATCATTCATGACTTCTATTGAACTTATAATAATCAACCTACTTTCATACTTCTCTTAATTCATTATCAATTATCTACGTATATACAAATTTGTACGTATTAATTTACAAAAATTACAACTCAACAATAAAATTGACAAAATATAAAACGAACTCGTTAAACAAGCCATTATTTATATTATCACAACACACCTAAGTCGGTAATTCAATATAAGTTTCAACAATTTACAAACAAATATAATTTTACAAAATCTAAAACAAACCATAACATATACAAAACCATGTATCTATACATCAAGTTTGTTTGAGAAAAAATAATAAAACAAGTAAACACCAAATCAAAAACATATACTAAAAAAAATATGCAACAAAAAAATTGACAATTCAAAATTGTTTTCAAGTTAAAAAGATGGTCAATTTACTCATATACTACAAAAAATATGCAACAAAAAAATTGACAATTCAAAATTTTTTTCAAGTTAAAAAAATGGTCAACTTACTTACTTAAAATAGAAAATCCGCAATAAATTATTGATGTGATTGGAAAAGTCAAGAAAGGATGGCGAGTGAAGTGGGGGAAATGAGGGGGCTGTTAGTTGTAGATTTTTTTTTTTTTGGGAGGGGGGAGGTTGTTTAGTTGCAGAGAGGAAGAAGGAGAAATAGGGAAGGGGAGGGTCAATGGCTAATTCATATATTAACTATTATCGATGGATATACCGACAAAATGGTTTTGTCTGTCAATCTATTAGTAAGTCTGTCGGTAAAAGTGACACGTCATTGTATGGCTTTTCCTGTTTGAATCCAACTGTAATTCCGTCGGTAAAAGCGTCCACAAAAAAATACACGTCATTGTACTTTTTGGTTTTTTTAAATTCTTTTTATTCTGACTGTAATTCCCTCAGTATTTATCAATGGAATATTTCAATCGGTAAATACCGACGGAGTTAATGATGGAATAAAATTGGTGGGTAAATATCACCCCAAAATACCGACGGATTTTTTCTGTTGATGATTTCATTTGTATTCGTAGATTTTCTGGTAGTGACTGTTATCATTATTATTATCATTTTAACTCTGAAACCTATTTTTAAAGTAATATTTTCTAATCATCATCATCATTATCATCATTTAATAGACTACTTTCGTATATATGGAATTACTAACGGATTTACTCTTTCAACATGTTAGTATCATGTGCATTTTTTCTAAGATATAAAATACACTTCAAATCTTTTGTGCATACCGATTTAAGTAAGGATAAACTTATAATTTTCCCACTATTTTCACTGTCAGTTCCAACATGGAATGTCCTATCTTATTTTTGTGAAGGCCCAACCATTATATTATATTATTAAATTAAAAAAAAAACTAAAACATGTGGCGGTGTTTTCACTATATATCACTGCAGCATTAAGTGAAAACATTATAGTTAACAACAATGCTTTTTTTAAAAAAAATTTCTTTATATGTTATGTTAGTTAGAGTCCAGGCTTGATAATTTATTTTGTTTTACTTTTTATCAGGTTTTCATGCCATAAAAAAAATCTTGCAATTTATTTGGTGCTCGATTTTGTGAAAACAATTTGATTTTACTATTGATAAAATTTGAAAATGAGGGGATTAGAATTGAAAGTGGGAGGAAAATGAATCCTCTTTTTGGCCTAGCGTTCAATCAACGTTGTTTTAGGAAAAAAAGCTATTGGTTGTTTTCTTAATTTCTATTTTGATCTCTTTAATTTGAAAATTATATATTTTGATCAAAAACTTCATTTTATTTATGATTAGATCCTTAGGTTTGAGAGAGGAAAGAGAGTCATTAGAAAAATTAAAGAGAAAAGAGAAAGTAATTGGTTATCTAAATTATAATGATAAATAATACGTTCTTGGTGTCTACGAGTCTCATTCAATGAGGAGTTTCATTGAGTTGTTTCTTACCCTTTATGTTTTAGAGGAAGTAGTTTTGGGTTGCGAAAGAAAAAAAATTCTTGATTTGATTTTTTAAACTATTTTAGAGATGTTTTGGGTTGAAGGGTTAATTTATTGAGGTTCTAAGGGTCTTTTTAAATAAAAATACCAAAAATGAGTTTTTGGATAAAAAAATCATTGCAATAACTTTTAGCGATCTCTTCAGTCATTGAAATCTAAACTAGAAGATGGCGCATTGTCTATATATATTTTTTTAAATAAGAGTGGATGACATGTCATCCACACTTTAACATTAAAAAAACAAAGAGGCTTAACGCATGAGCAAGACCTTCTTCTTTATGGACCAAACATGCATGTTGTGCACTTGACATGTTTTTTTTTCCTAAATCTTTATTTCAATCCATTAAAATAGATTGGTTAAAAATTAATTTAAGATATTCTTTTAAATACCATTGAATTTTCAATTTTTTTTTTTACTAAGATCATAACATTTTCTTGTTATATTGGCAAGTGTTCCTAGGGATGATAATGAGTATTTATAAGTCTAGTTTTGTACTATCCATATCCAAACGTGAATCTAAAAATTCTACCCGAACCTAACTCAAACCTGAATGGGTATTTATTTTTGTTAGTCAAACCTGACTTGATCAGGTTTTGAAAATCCATCGGGTTTCTATAATCTGACTACTATATACATAAAAAAAAATAAGCATGGTGCATGCCAGATTGTTTTTCTAGGATTAAGGCAACTGAACACTTAAGAGGGGAGGTGAATTAGGTGTATCATTAAATTTGATAATTAATGCAAATTACTTCAAGTAAACACAATAACCAAAAATATAATTAAAGTACTTAAAGAAAAGAGATAATAGAGAGAATTTGCGAAATTGTTTTTAATGTGGTTCAGCAATCCTACATCCACACCTCAAGTACCAAACCATACTTGAGTATTGTATTCCTTCACTAGTCCAAGTTTAAGAGTATGATAACAACTTGATGAATCCATACCAAGCTTTATACACCACTTGAAGAGATCATTTCTTCAAGATTTTTTCCACTTGAAGAAATGCCCTCTTCAAGATTTTTTTCTTCAGTGAAATTTTCTCACCAATACCAAGACTTTTTACTAACTCTTAAAGGTTTACAAAAATGATTTTCTTTTTCTTAATAACTCTCTTAGTAGAGTGGATAATACAATTTAAGTTCTAATATCTCTATAACTCACAAGATAACACTTATAGAATTTGAAGGTAATTAAGTGTTGTGCGAATGAAATTGAATACTCTTGTGCTAGAATGTGAAGGTGTAATAACACAAATTAAAGTATGATCAATGATTGATGATTTTGTAGTTTATTTTTTTTTTGCTATTAGAATAGTTTGAATATGATATATGTTTGAATCCTCCTTTAAATTTTGCAATTAGAAAAACTATATATTTATGTGTGTGTGTGTGTATGTGTATTTTCCAAAGAATAACTAGTTGTTTATAGCCGTTATAATCTCACTGACAACTAAAATGGTCGACTGGTTCAAATTAGTCAAGCCAATTGGTCAACCGGGTCTTGTGAAATTTTCAAGTATTCATCACTAATGAGTAAACAGCTGACCGTTTCATACAGTTGATCGATTCATTTGGTCACACCAAACAATCGACCGGTTCATGTAGAATTCCAGATTTATTAGTTTAACCTAGGTAAATTCTAATAACCATCTATCTTACATTTTATTATCAATCTTTTAATGCATGTAGAGTGAAATGTGTGAGTTCATTTTAATTGTGTTGTCAAGTAAGATATAAAGATTTACATTTGAGTACTAAAATGAATACTTAATCTAAGATTCACTTTGCTTCTTTCTTAAACTTTTTAATTGATTTATTCATGAAATCCATTATGCTTGTTGATATGTTCTTCGTACAAAACATGTTTAAAGCATATTCTTAACTGAACATATTATTATTTTATTTTCTATTTTATTGTTATTATCAAAATATATAAAAACATGAATGTGTGCCTATAAAGGTCAACAATCTCTCCCTTTTTTATGATGACAATAAATAAATTGCTTAGATATTAAAATATATCTTCCCCTATCTTTTGCAATGCAATATATAGAAACTTTAGCACATTTTAAGCAATGTAAATAATTAGCATACTTTATTAATAATTTATGCATTAAGAAAATAAAATTTCTTCCCCTGAATGTATGCATATAATGGAGAGGTAATATGAAAATATTATTTAGAAATCATAAATAAGACCCCTGATTATGCAATCAATTAGGCACATATCAGTTGTTACACATTTTTAACCACACATAAAAAAATATATAAAAAATTAAAACATACAAGAGGATATACATGAATAAAGCCTAGAAGATTGCCCAAGATTGGTGGTGGAGGACCAGGATGACAAATGAAAAATTTAGAGGACTAAAATGTATAAGATTTATAAAATTAGCAATCCAATTCTGATTAACAAAAACCCTATGGTGAAAATATTTTTTTTATTTGGGGTAAAGAAACACAAATTTGGGTGGGTAAGAACTTAATGAGAATTTTGGAAGGCTTAATTAATTTTATTGAGGACTTAATTGCAAGACAAATCAGTTTTTGGAGTCAATTTGGGTGTTAATTAGAAGAAATTAAAGTTTTGGGATTGAAATTAGACTTTGAGATGTTTAACTGGTTAAATCAAAGGCTTTATTGTGAAAAACATTAAAGTTTAGAGGCCATTTATGGACTGTATTGCAAATTTTCAAGACCAAAAACCAACCTATAAGTGGCGTATAATTTTGGGGGTAGAAATTGGTCAAATCAAGGGCAATATTGAAAAGGAATTGAAATTTTGGTGGTCAATTAAGGATGACATTAAAAAAATTGAAAACCAAGGACTCATTTGTAAATGACATTAAACTTTGAGGTTGATATTTGAATTTGACAGGGGTGCAATTTTATGTAATTAAAAGTTAGGAGACAATTACTAGTGCAATTAAAAGAAATTGGAAGAGCAGGGACCAAATTGAATTTGACCAAATCCTAAATTAAAAAACCCTAATTTCTAGGGTTTAACCTAGACAACGTGCCATTCACCCATTGTTCATCTCTTTTCTTGGAAATTTTGGTTGATTGGGTAAGCATCTTCAGGTGAATGAATGTGGTATTTTCGACCACCTCAGGGGTTGTAACTACCACCATTTAACTAAGAAACACCCCCTCTACAAACCCATGCTCATGAAATTGGACGTTTACACCCCAATTCTTTTATAGAAGTCTTCAACATCTTGTCCCTGATCAACTTGCATTTTTAAATTTTAGGCTGATCGAGTTGGCATCTTTGAACGAATGATGTGAAGCTACAGACCTATAAAATGAGTAAGGTTGGATCCAAATAAAATGTGTGCACCTCCTCTACTAACTCTAGGTGGTCTTAGGTAACTTTGATGTCGAAGTTGCTCTAATGAGGCCTCAAATGTGGTCAACCTAGTCAGCCACGACTGTGACATCCATATGAAAAACCTATTGAATTTCTCATGTGTTCACAATCAAAACTTTCTCAATAAATTCTTATCAAGGGTTGGTCGTATTTCTCTCTCAAAATCAGAAGGAAAAAAAAAAACTAATTGGTCTCTAAGTTTGGCAAAACCACTAAAATTCCTAAAACCAAAACCACCACTGCAAAACCAGCCTAGTACAGAGCTTCAAGCTGTTGTTTTTTTTTTGTCCAAAACCCTTCCATTCCAATCAAAGGGCCATGATTGATCAATCTCTGATTGAATACAATGAAAAACCCTTGCAAAACCCTTTGAATGACCCCTGAAAATCAGAGTTGAGGAAAAGGAAAAAAAGAGAAAAAAAACCTAGTTGTAAGGATTTACAAGCCTAGCACAAGGGTTTATACAGGGCACTAAGTTTGTTGAAGCAAAACCTTACAAAGTAGTAGTTGTTCTAGGGTTTTGAAGGTATATTTTCTAACTTATAAGCGGTGTCGATGTGACATGCTTAAGGAGATTTTGGTTATCAATTGGTGTACACTTATGTTTGCAAATATGGTGGTGCTTAAAGAGTAAGGGTTGTGTTTTTGTTTTTTGTTGTTGCATTAATTTTGATTCTACAATTTGATGTTTGTTTTTAGGGTGCGTTTGATGTTTTTAATATAACAAAAGCTTTATAGTTAGGTTAGTTTTGATAAAACAATGTTTGTTTGTTTTGTTTTGTTTGATTAATGCATTTTGAAGCAAGATTGTTTATCTTGGGTTTACATGGCTTGTTCTTGACCAATATGCTTAGGAAACTAATTTTGAATCCGAATTGCATAGATGTAGGTTGGATAAGATTTGACAGTTTTAGGAATTAAAACTTCATGCATGTTATTGATGATTTTATGTTATTTGTTAGTTATTTGAATTCAACTATGCTTGGTATAGGTAATGTGGTTTGTAAGGACCAAAGCAGTGCATTTAAAGGTCTAAAAGGCCAAATATGGGTTTGGACAGTAGTTCTTCAATTTCAGGAAATTTTCTAGATTTTAGGTTCATGTTCTTCACATGAACTTTACCTTAGACTCTTGTTTTGGAGTTGTTTTGGGTTAATTTTTGGCATGAGCATGCTATCTTATCATTTATAGCAAATAATTTAGGGTTAAAACCTTTAGTAACACATATTCATGCATCTAGATTAAAAAAAAATTATGCTTTTGTATTTTTTTGAGTTTTGATCTGTTTTTGGTTTAATTGTTTGTTTTGCTTTAATTTCTAGTCAAACCATGATTTTCAGTTTAGTTCAAGGTTGAACTAGTGTTTTCGATTCAACTTGATTGGTTTTGTTTTGAGTTAGGTACTAAAGATTTGTTTGGTTGGTTATTGTTTTTTTGTGGAATTTTTAACCTAAGATATTGTTTGACAAACACACCTTTAGGCTTATTTTAACAGTTTTATTTTAAATAAAAATGGTTTTTTTTTTGCCAAACACGCCCTAAATAAATTCCTAAAAATTCTAAAAACATTTTAAAGAACAATTTAAAATTCTTTGTGGGTCCCTCACACATTTTTGTAGCAATTTTATTTAATATTGGGATTGTAGACTTGTGATGTAAGATGCTGACCTGATATTAAAATACCTGCTTTTCGTCAAAATCTTAAAAATTTCAAAAATTCCTAGAAACAATTTCTCATTTCAAAATACAAAAACATATTTTATTTGGTGTGCATTTGGCCAAGCCTCTCAAAAGATAAAAATCATATTTTGCTTTTATATATATATATATATATATATATATGAACATATGGTATGATTTAATATTTTTTATATATACATAAAAATTCAAAAAATATCTTTGCTTGTATTTTTAGATTTAATAACCAGTTTATTGAATCCATGGGAACTTGACCAATATTTCAATAACCCCTAAAAATTTTAATTCATGAGAATTAATGGTCAATATTATGGTATAAATGTTGGCCCTGCAAGTAGGCTGCCATTTAAATACCAACAGTTAACTTGACAATTCTTAAAATTATTTCGGGTATTCATGAATTTTAATTAGGAGTATTTTTTACCACAATATATGAGTTCTAGAAAACTCTTTTGTCTTCTAGGATAGGTGAACCCTGTTAGGACACTTACATGGATTCTTCCCACAAGAATTTATTTGGGCAGATAAGCCCACAATGAATTCGAAACGCCAGATTTATTTATAAGAATAAATATTTATTCTAAACCATAGATAGACTATCGATTAGGAACCCATCAATACCTTTAACCTAAATTTAGACCACACAATGCAGTTTACCGGTAATGAGCGCTAGGGGTGCTAATACCTTTCCTAGCCACAATCAATCCCTTACTCTAGAATTTCATATAAGACGAGTCTACCCTAGTCTCTTAGTACCCTAAACCAAATAACTAGGTGGTGACTCCTTGATCCTGACATCACAAAGTCGCACACACACGTGCAACAGAATGGTGACTCCACTGGAGATTTTCTGTTTTTAACAGTTTTGGACTAGGATTTGTGTGTTTTATGCAGTTTATATGATTTGATGTGTTTAAATTTTTGTATTTGGCTTGTTTTTTTTATTTTTTTACTTATTTATGTTTTATCATGTTTTATCTCACTCATGTATGTATGTTGGATATGGATGAATGTTTTCATGCATCACTAGTTTATTTATGATATACCGCTTCAGAATGTACATGGGAACTTCAGGTTAGGTGAGGGAGTAATGACTTACCTTATGACTTTCAGTTAGGGTTTAAGTTCGTGAAACCATTTGACACTTTGCTGAGTGCTTGGACTGGTAATGATTGGTATGAGTACCATCCCACTACCTACTAAGGCCCCATATTACCTTTACAAAGTTAATAAATGGGACAACAAGAGACCCATATTGCTCATAAAAAATGTGAGTTGCTCTAGAAACGACTTGAAGAAGCTTATCTCACACATGAATAGCATCTGCGAGGATGAGTTTTTGAAGAAATATGGGAGGATAGTGGAAATCACAAAGATGCCTATGTAGAGTTCAACAATTAAAACCTTGATGCATTTTTGGGACCCTGAGTACGGGTGCTTCACTTTTAAAAATATAAACATGTTTCCTAATTTGGAAGAGTATGGTTTACTTACTGAATTCCCTCGAAATCTATACGAAGTTTACTTTTACCAAAGACGTGACAAAGTGCTAACTAAATTGGCTGAATTGATCAAAGTTCCAAATCTCCATAAGATATTGGAGAAAAGTGCTACTTGGATAAAATGGAAGATGATTGAAGAGGTATTTGAAAGGAGGAAGAATGACTCTAGATTTGTTAAAAAAAAAAGGGCAAAACATTTGCTTTAGGAATATTCAGATTGGTATTATTTCCAAACCTCACTAGAATAATTAGTTTAGAGGCGGCTGCAACTTTTATCACATATAAAAACACTCAGATACATCTCACTACAGTGATTCTAGTAGAAACTATCTCGCTCAACCATTGTAGGAGGGTTAGCAAGGGATCAATGAGATGTTGTGAACAATTGTTGTACATATGACCGATTAGCCATATAAAAACCAAGAAGTCAGTATTTAACAACTTCTGGTGGTTTAGTCAAAGACCATTGGAGATAGTTAAAGAAGAGGAGTGAAAGGATCTAAGCGAGGAAAAATGAAAAGTGAAATTGCAAGGAATCTTGCAAGGAGAAGTGAAGTGGAAAACCCCATGGATGAGAGCAACATATTGCTTGACCAGTTGGAGGAAAAGACGATGGGTGCCTCTAAAGGGAGAAATTGAATATGCTAGTTACGCACCTGTTTTGGTTGTAATAGTTGGGTAGAAAATTAAGATAGGAACTCATTAATGGCATTTTCATAAATAAAAGGAATAGTGGCATTTTTGTAAAGACAACCGAAAAAATTATTTATACTAGCTAGGCTAGTGGCGTCTATGTTTAGACGATTGGGAAAATCTCTTAGACTAGCCGAGGCTAGTGGAATCTATTTTTAAACAATTGAGAAAATTGTTTAGATTTGCTAAGACTAGTGACATATGTGTTTAGACGATCTAGATATTTGTTTGGAATAAATAAGACTAGTGGCATCTATGTGATAAATGACCAGAATAGTTGTTTAGACTAGTCGACCAAAAAAGAATTAATGGCATCATAACACTTGATGACCGGGATATTAAATCTTGTCGTGTTTTTTAGAATAAGTATATGATTTGTAAAATTTTCAAAGTTGATTTTTGTGAGAAATTAAATAATGAATTTGTATTTGAACTTATTCTAGTTATTGTTTGAATTTTCTAATGTAATGAATGGTTTAAATTGTCAAGTCTTTCATGAACCAGAGTGAAGAAAGAACTATGCTTAGTGTCCCCTTTGTTTAGTCAGGATTAATGTATTTAAGGAATTTTTTTATATAACTTATTATTTTATTTTGTTTGTATTTGGATGATATTTGTATAAATGCAAGATTTAAGATGTAGCTTAATCTCACATTTGTTTGATTAAGTTGGAAGTTTAGGAATATTAGTAAGTTTTTAATTATTAAATGTATTTCCTTATTTTTTTATTGCTTTTTAATTACATGATGGTGCATGATACTTTAATATAATTCAAATTATTTCTTCCATTATATTATACTTTTGATTATGGTGATGTGAATGAAAAAGGATATGTGGTTGATTTTGGTCGAATAAAAGGAGAAGGTCTACGATGGTTGGACTTTGTCTGTGAATTTTGAGTGTAGTATTACAGGTCACAATGTCGATAATTTGGTATCTTGAACTTATAGGTAAACTCTTTTGAAATTTCAGTAGAAAATACATTTCAAAAGGTAAATAATGAAAATGTATGATTCTGCTCAAACCAGTTGACCAATTTATTTACCAATTGATCTAATCAACTGTTTGATGGAATGAACAATTAAAATCTACTGTCTAAATCAATCAATGGAACAAGTTCACTTATCGATTAGTCGGTAAAAAAAATTTAAGAATATTAGAGAAGTTGGCCAATACAATTTTTGGATCAAATTAATTCGGTCAAACATTAAATTGACAGTGTATTGTAAATAAAAATTACTTTGTTTTTTACATTATTAAAAAGAAAATTATATAGAAATTTACATCTAAAAATTAAGGTTATTATAGTTGGTATCAGAGCCCTGGTATGAGTTTAGGAATTGTGATGGAAATTAATATATGATGAATGATTTCATGATGATTCATACAAAGTAGGGTATATGACAAATCCCTCTCGAGCACAAGGATGGATTCAATATACAAGATCTGAGGAGAGGCAAGAGAAGATCCCTTAAAGGATATTGCCTTTCATGTACCAGTAGTATCTCACCAGTCAAGACTTGGGGAGTCATCTGGACTCTAGTAAGACACCAGTTCTAGACAGGCCATGTAATTAAGGGAATGTTTAGTGCAGTAACCCTAGTAGCCTTGATAGCTCCAGTAGTGCCTACAACCCCAGCAATCATGACACCTATAGATAATATGGTTGCCTTTGTATGGATTATGAGAGAGAGAGAGAGGTCGTGGGCCTGTGTTGGGGAAAACAAATGTAAAAGTTGTTGGAAAATGGATTAAGAAGCTGGAAAATACTTCGAGTCATCTCAAGGTACCAAAGGATGTGAAAGTGTGCCACTTAGTTATTATTAGACAAGGCATTATCTTGGTGGGAGATGATACAGTTCAGGAGAGACATAAAGTTATAGATATAGGGTTCTTTTAAAACAGAGTTTGAGAATCAATTTTTTTCCAGATACCATTATAGGGTGACGAAACTTGAGTTACTAGTTTTGAGACAAGGCGAGATGATTATACTTGATTATGAGACGAGATTCCATAACCTTTTTATGTTTGCGCCATATTATGTCCCTATAGAAAAAGATATGATAGAGAAGTTACGTTATAATTTACGATAGGATTTGAAATAGGGGCTCATTGTATTGTAGTTTAAAACAACTTAAAAAGTGATAGAGGTAGTGTAGGCTTTAAAGGCCTTGTATTGAAGAAGGCTAGCATGGCCAGACTAGTTTGGGAAAGAGGGAAGATGTTGATCTATGTTTTGGTAGACCACTCCTTCTAATAAAGGGCAGGGGAAGATAATTCAGCTAGTTTATAAAAAGAAGGGAGATACAGGTCAGGGAGGAACATCATTTGGATCTCACCAAGGCACAAGTAGAGGATTAATTGAGGGGAAAACATGCCCCAGGGCTAGTTCTACAAGGGGTCTACTAATCAAAAGACCATTACCTATCCTCTTTGTATACGGTGTGAACAGATGCATCCGGGGGATTGTGTAGTTTCACTAAGCTGATGTTACATTTACAAAAGAGATGGTTATAGGTGGAGCCATTTTTAGCATCTAGGACAAGGATGCTAATATTGTGGTAAGATGAGACATTTTAAAAGAGAGTGTCCATATAGAGCCATAAAAGAAACACAGGGTCAGAGGCATTCGGTTTAGAATCAACAACAGTTTATTAATGTAGACATACCAGGTAGGCCAACTCAATCAAGAGCTAGTGGTAATAGAGGGAGGCTAAGACTACAGGGTTATCAGATATAAGGGCGAGTTTATCACATGACTAAAAGGATATCAAAGCTGCCCCAAATATAGTAACAAGTATACTGCGTATAAATTCTTTACAAATGTATGCATTGTTTGATTTGAGTGTCATACATTTCTTTGTAGCTAATATAATTATGAAAAGACTTGGGGAAAACCTAGTAAGGTAGAAAAAAGGTTTATCATTAGTACTCTATTGGGAAAAACTGTAAATATAGATTATGTCTATAAAGGGGTACGAGTTAGTATTACTGAGAGAGTTAAAAGCATATTGGAAACCTTTAGAATTATATAATTTTGATTTGATTCTAAAAATGGACTGGTTGGGTACCTATAGAGCTCAAATGGATTGTTTTTCCAAAATAGTAACTCTCTAGAGGATAAATGGTAGGAGAGTGGTTTTTAGGTGAGAAAGAAAAGTTATACCAATTTGTGTCATCCCAGTCATGATTGCTAGGAAGCTGTTATGAAAGGAGTGTAAGGCATATATTGCTTATGTAATGGACCCAAAGAGAGATAACACAAAGTTAAGTAATATTCCTATATAAAGGAATTTCTATATGTATTTGCAAAAGAATTGTTAGGGTTACTTTCGATGAGGGAAATGAAGGTTTTTATTGATGTGTTACCTAGGATATCTCTCATAACTCAGTCTCTTTATAAGATGAAACCTATGGAATTGGCGGAGTTGAAGGTCCAATTATAGGAGTTTTTGAAAAAGAATTTATATGATCAAGTAATTCACCCTAGATAGCTCCAATGTTGTTTGTGAGGAAAAAAATGGGACTGGGCTAGGGTGACCGTGAAGAATAAATATCCACTTTTATGAATAAATGACCTATTTGATCAACTAAAGTGAGCTAGGGTGTTTACAAATACATAACTAAGATTGAGATGTTACTAGATAAGGATCAAGGAGGAGGATGTTCCAAAGACTACATTTAAGACTCAATATGGACACTATGAGTTTTTACTAATGTTATTTAGGTTAACAAATGTATCCGTAGAGTTCATGGATTTGATGAATTCGATTTTTCTAACCTATTTAGATAAATTTGTCATGGTGTTTATAAATGATATTCTGATCTATTCTAGTTCATATCTAGATTATAAGCAGCATTTGAGACAAATGTTGTAAGCTTTGAAAGATCATCGGTTATATGCCAAGTTGAGTAAATATGAATTTTGGCTTAAGAAAGTGGTTTTTTTGGAACATGTTATATCAACAGAAAAGGTACTTATAGATCCTAAGAATATTGAAGCAATATCAAAATGGAAATGATATGTCAACATGACTGAGTTTCATAGTTTTCTTGGATTTACGGGGTATTATAGAAGTTTTATTGAAAGGTTCCCAACCATAGCAACACCATTGACATGGTTGACTTAAAAAGAGGTGAAATGGGAATGGTTAAAATAGTGTGAAGAAAGTTTCCAAGAGTAAAGAGGAGACTTACTATCGCGCCAATGTTAATCCTTCCTTTAAGGATTGAAGGACTTGTAGTTTATTGTGATGCATTAAGAAAGGGGCTTGGTTGTGTGTTAATGCAATATGGATGAGTAATTGCCTATGCATCATGATAGTTGATGCCTCTTGAGGTTAACTATCTAGTTTATGATCTTAAACTAGCGGCTGTAATATTTGTTTTGAAGGTATGGTGACAATACTTGTATAGATCCCAAGTTTAGATTTTTATAGATCATAAGAGTTTGAGATAATTGATGTCGTAAAAGAGTTGAATATATGGTAAAGGAGATGGGTGGAACTAATTAAGGATTATAACTGTATGATAGATTACCCACCCAAAAAAAGAAAATGTTATGGCGGACGCGCTTAGTAGTAAGAATAAAGCAATGTTAGATGAACTTTCTAATTGGGATAATAAATAATTGGTTGGGTTAAAAAGAATGGATACATCATTAGAAGTTGGATAGGAAGGATCTTTATTGGCATAGTTAAAAGTATGCTTTGTGTTTTGAGAAAGGATTTTGGAAGCACAACAAAGGGAAACATAAGTGGAGAAAGTTAGAAGTAAATTGAGGGTAAGAGTTGAAACTCCTTTTCGGATATCAAGAGATGGGGTAGTGGTAATGGAAAGACGAATGTATTTATCGAATGATAAAGCTCTTAAAAATAAGGTACTAAAGGAAGCTCATAAATCCAGGTTCGTTGTACATCCTGAAAGTACTAAGATAAATAAGGACTTAAAGGAATTTTATTGATGACCAAACATAAAGAAAGAAATAGTTAAGTATGTAGCAAAATATGATGTGTGTTAACAAGTGAAAGTTGAACACCAAAAGCTGGTGGGGCTATTACAACCATTCTTGGTACATGAATGGAAGTGAGAAGATCTCAGGATTTTGTATTATGCTTTCTTAGAGGAAGAAAGGGAAATGATGTCATATGGGTTATAGTGGATCATCTTACTAAATCTATATTATTCTTGCCTACAAAAATGGAAAACTTAATAAACAAATTGGTGAAGCTGTATGTAAATGAAGTGGTGAGATACATGGTGTGCCATTATCAATCATATTGGATCAAGACCCAGATTCACTTCACACTTATGGATACATGCTTTGGGGATGAAATTAAATTTAAGTACAGCTTTTCACCCTTAGACTGATGGGCAGTCAGAGAGAATAATCCAGGCCTTAGAGGATTTGTTAAGAGCCTACACATTAGAATTTGGAGTCAATTGGGAGGCCCCCTCCAGTTATTGAATTCACCTACAATAACAATTATCAGGCTACAATAGGAATGGCTCCTTATGACGCTTTGTATGGAAGGAAATGTGGAACCCTAGTTTATGGTAGGTAACTAGGTGTTTCTATAAGCCACACCTTGGAAAAAATTCATTGAGAGAATTGGTCTTGTTACCTATTGATTGTTATTGTCTTTGTATTTGGCTAAAATACACAATGTATTTCATGTGTCATTGCAGCAAAAAAGAGAACTAAATCCTTTCAGAATCCTTTCACATGTTCCCGTAGAAATTCAAGAGGATTATAAATATGAAGCTAGTAAGGATCCTTTATTACAACATAAAAGAACTAAGGAATATGAAGGTTCCTTTTAGCAAGAGTGTTATGGAAGAACTCTCAAATAGAAGAAGAGACTTGGGAAAGAGAGTTAGAGATAAATTTAAATTACGAGGACAATTTATTTAGGAAGGGAGAATGTAAACCCTTAGAAGTTGAAAATTTATAATATATGGTAAATAAAAGAGAAATTATTAAATTAGTTTAAATGTATAAAAGAAAGAAAGACATGAAAAAGTTTTAGTGTAAACACTGGATGAAACTAATAATGTTATTGTAGGACGATAATAAACTCATAAATGAAATAAAGGATGTTAATGAAAAATTAATGTATGTGGAATGAGAAAATGTTCCCTAGGACTTAGTTGATAAATTAATACAGTCCATGCAAGAATGGCATGAGAAAATTCATATTTTTAACGTAAAATCACCTACTAACTAGCTTTACACTAACAAGCATAAGTCTTGATCCGACCATTGTAATGGGCTGAAATTCTATGAGGAGTCTCTTAACATATGTTTCTATATTTAGGATGATTGGAGTTTAGAAAGGCCATAAGAAACAATTAGTAGTTAGGCATAGAAACTCATTAATAACATTTTTATAAATAAAGGGACTAGTAGTGGTTGTGTTTAGACGACTGAGAAAGTTTTTTAGACTAGCTAAAGCTAATGGAATCTATGTTTAGACGATCAAGAAAATTGTTTAGACTAGCTGAGACTGGTGGCATACGTGTTCAGATGATCGAGATATTTGCTTAAACTAGCTGAAGCTAGTGCCATCTGTGTTCAGATGAATAGGATAATTGTCAAGACAAATTGACCAAAAAAGGACTTGTGGCAACAAAGTACCTGATGGCAGGGATATTAAATCTTTGTGTGCTTCTAAGAATAAGTATGTGATTTGTAAAAATCTCAAAGTTGGTTTTTGTGAGAAATTAAATAATGAATTTGTATTTGAACTTATTCTAGTTATTCTTTAAATTTTCAAATGTAATGAATGGTTTAAATTGTTAGGCCCTTCACATACCACAATGGAGCAATAGATAGCCGAGGCTAGTGGCTTCTGTTTGATAAATGGTCGAGATAATTGTTTAGACTAGTCGACCAAAAAAGAACTCATAACATCAGAGCACTTGGTGACCAGAATATTAAATCTTTATGAGCTTTAAAGAATAAGAATATGAATTGTAAAATTTTTAAAGTTGATTTTTGCGAGAAATTAAATAATGAATTTGTATTCAAATTTATTCTAGTTATTGTTTCAATTTTCTATTGTAATAAATGATTTAAATTGTTAGGTCCTTCACATACTAGAGTGGAGCGATAAATATGCTTAGTATCCTCTTTGTTTATTTACGATTAATGTATTTAGGGAATTTTTAATAATATAACTTATTAATGTATTTTGGCTGTATTAGGATGTTTTTTTGTATAAATGAAAAATTTTAAGATATACCTTAATCTCACCTTTGTTTGATTAAGTTAGAAGTTTAGGAATATTAGAAAGTCTTCAATTATTAAATGTATTTCCTTATTTATTTCATTTCTTTTAAATACATGATGGAGAGTGACAGTTTAATATAATTCAAATAATTCTTTCAATTATATTATACTATTGATTATGGTGATGTGAATGAAAGGGATATATGATTGATTTTGGTTGAATAAAAAGATAAGGTTTAAGATGGTTAGACTGTGTGTGTGAATTTTGAGTGTAGTATTACAGGTCACCATGTCGATAACTTGGTATCTTGAATTTATGGGTAAACTCTGCTGAAATTTTGGTAGTGGATACATTTCAAAAGATAAACAATGAAAATGTATGATTTTGCTTAAACCAGTCGACCAACTAATTTTATCAATCAATCTTGTTGACCGCTTGATGGAATGAACAATTAAAATCGCTATTGTTTAAAATGATCGATGGAATCAGTCGACTTATTGATCAACTGGTAAGAGAAATTTAAGAATTATTAGAGAAACCAATCAACTAAATATTTGGAATTAAGGTTAATCGTTAAACTAATAGTGTACTGTCATAAAAAAAAACCCTCGTTTGTGACATTATTGAAAAGGAAATTATGTAGAAATTGACATCTAGAAATTGTTGCTATAATACATACGTGGAGTTTGACTAAAAAGATCAATACTCCTAATTACTTGGTGAATATTGAACTTAGAAATTCAGGTGTTTTAAAGTTTTTTTTGAAAAAAAAAAGCAAAAGAAGGAAGTGTTACTCCTTTTTAATGTCTAAGGCAATAACCTATATTGAGTCCATTTATCATAAACACCAAAAGTGAGAAGGGTTTAAAATATTGGCCCTATATGCATTTTTTATGTGGGTTACAACCCAATGCCCCTTGCAAACTTGTTCCAAGGCCTAAAGATGTATGAGTAAAAGTTTTGGTTGGTTTTAACTTAAAACTAAAAGAAATTAAATAACAACTTTTAATATTTCGATAATTTCAAGTTTGAAACCAAGACAAGAGGCCATGATAGTATCAAAATGATATGAACTTTATGGATATAAATATTTAGAAACCCACAGTCAAATCGACCTTCTCTAAGAAAACTAAATTTAGGCTTATAATTGAGCCTGACACGACGATAACTTATATTGAGGTGTCATGACTATAGAAACAAAACCCTTATGCACTGTTTATAAAAAAACATGAACAAGAAGTATAGAAGATGCCACTAAGTTGGGTTAGTTCTTCGATAAGTCAAAGTAGATCAATGAAAAACCAAAATTTCCTCTCTCACAGACACACAATACATTATTCTAAAATCAAAGTCATGATAAAAAAAACCCATAAATACAAGCTGAGTAATGCTATTTATAATGTTGAAAAAAGAGAGAGTTTTAAATAAAATAGGAAAAATAATCCTAAATCAACTAGGAAGCTAATACAAATCATATATAGTATCATATGGATCTTATCACAAGGTCTTTCTAATGTCTGATTGCTATGAAATTTTACCTATATATAAAACATAACCTCTAAAATCTTATGATAAACGTTCAACCCCATTAAATGATCAAATTAAAAATTATATTTGTTAGCATAAAAATACGTATTAGGAAAAACATGTTAAAAAATCCCCTCTTTTGGATATATATATATCAAATTATTATTCTTAGTTAGTTTTCTAATTTAGATACTAAAATCAATGTCGATATCAACTGAACTGATACCATCAATCTCCACACATGTGGATAACTAATCTACACTGGTATCATTAGCATCCACACATGTGGATGACTAATCAATGTTGATATCAACTGCGCTGATATCATTAGCTTCCACTCACGTGGTTGACTAATTAAATAATTTCAATCAACTACCCAGTCCATTCTCACCCTTACTCTTATCTCAGAGGTATTAAACATTTAAACTAAAGACAAACATGATTAAAATATTTAACTTAAAATCAATAAGTTAGGTATCCAGCACCTATCTGCTTGTTAGGAAGATGTGCTCCTCCTGTCTAGGGCCTCACTACTACAATATCCCTTCTAACAACAAGATTTAAATCATTATTATCATATTCATTTAATCCTAGGAAACATATCCTAGTTTCATGTTTAACACATGTTTTTCACAATTTATAAATAAGGCCATATCATATATCTTATTAACATACGTAACACATTCATGTTTACAAAACATATTTTTCATATTCATTTTAACCATCCTAAAACAAAATTAGGCAAACATCATGCCTTATCCTCATTCATACATGTTAAAGATCATCTAAATCTCGAGATCCTAGGCAATTCCCTTACTATAATAACACCTTTACATGTTAATAACCATATAGTTTACCCAATTTACAAAATCATTACTGAGACAAATTTGGCACATTTAAAAATTGTTAGCAAAATATTTACAACTTACAAGTTTTACTTTTTCCTTTCCATGCCAAACATAATACATACCCATGTTAATTAGTCACTGACATTATTATAACATGCATGAGGTTTATTTATCATGGTAAGACTAATAAATTAGCATAAAAGAGTTATGTAAAACCTCTCCATGAAGTATAAAGTGTCCCTCTTTTCATAAGTTCTACCTCTCCAAGCTTTTTCAGGCTAAAAAGCCTATTGAAATGGCATAAACATCATCCATAAAAAAGTTATCTAAACTTAATGATGAAGACGATGAATTGGCTAACTATCATTATTACTTCTTAAATCTAAAAACAAGGTAACCAACTATAATAGAAGAAAAGATAAAATATTAGCTAAACATACAAATAAGCCAAATATCGACAATGGAGTAACCATAAACCTTATTAAAAGGTTTTTGGATTTAATTTTTATTTTTCAATGATAGGAAACAGTATAAATGTCAATGTTTTGGCTTGAGTGTACCATATTATAAAATAACATTTGATTATCATGGTATCATCCTTGTAGGGATCGTTAATCAATAAGTGATTGTTAATATCCAATAAAGATATAAAGATACACATAATAGTACAAACTCTATATAAAAAAACACACACTAAATAATGAAGATAAGCTTAAATTGGCCATTATAGGGGGATGGAGTGAAATATGAGATTCCATGTCTCAATCATAAAAGAACAATAATTGTTCATAACAAAAAAGAAAAGGAAGCTAAAATAAATCGAGTACAATAGAATTGATTATGTTAAAAGAGTCTTAATCTACTAAAATCTTGAAGAAGTAATTGACTAGGTGACCAGGAGTCACGATTGACTAAAGAAAAGTGATTGACTATAATAATTTGAATGCGCATAAATAACTACAAAGCTTAATTTATTTAGAGCACAAGTCTTCATTGAAATAACTAATCAAAAATCACAAGACTAGTTTAGAATTCACGTGGTATCAATAAAGGAGGAGTTTAATTTGTATTAAGTTTCAATAAAGTCTTTTTATCTTATATCAATATCTATATAGGACAACAATTATACATTTAGATAAGATTCTAACTCTTTACGAATATAAAGGGCCACATGGTTACTATTAAAGATGGTCAACCTTATATATATATATATAATTTCAATACAGATTTATCTTTTTTTCTTTTGGTTTTTATTTACATCTTTATTTACCCCTTCATTATTTTTATAGTACCTTTGAATTCATGTAATTCATCTTTCTATTTTTCTATCCCTCCCTTCATATATTTTTTCTACACGTTGTGTTGCCTAGAATAGATTGTCTTTTTTAATATTAGAAAATATTGGTATTCCATATTTCACTTGATTTATAAGATTGTTGTCTGCATCTTCTTGAGATTAGGTTCTTATTATGTAGATTCTTCTTCTTAAAAGGTAAAATTGATTAGGTAGTACTATAATTTATTAAGAGATTATCTTACACATCAATATATTTTTATACTCAAAACCCAATCCTAAAAGTACCTTGCACACCCACTCTCACACTCAAAGAAAAACACTTAACCCTTATGTTTTTCACACTTTAAAACCACTCATCTTTCACCTATTTAGAATGGTCAAATAGTTGGTGAAAAAGGAATGAACAAACTTCAAAGTTACTTCAATCAATAGGAATTTTCCCCTCGTACTTGTATGAAACCTGAGAATGCATAAAAAATTTTCTTAACCAAATGATTGGAAATTCTTACTTATCTCTAGGTTACGAGCCACACTACCCAAAGTAAGAACCGCTCCATCAAAAACTTTGATTTTCACCATGCCATTAAACATAACATCACCAGATGACATACCAACTATAGATGCATTGAAATTTTTCCTCCTTGAAAGTCATCAAAATATTCCTTCCTATAACACACATGGAACACACATAGAATCAAATATTCAACTATCATGCGAAAAAATGTTAGTATGTTTGGAGATTGTTAGAGACATCTCTAAATCCTCTAGCTCCATCACATATTACCCAACATCATCATCTCTCTTTGTTTTAGGACAATCTCGCTTCACATGATCTAGTTTTTTGCACTGGTAACATTAAATGCCTTTTCCTCTAGACTCAGATGCAGACCTGTCACTCTAAAATACCTTTTAGCTAATCATTCCCTTCACATTATCTCTATTGCTCACTAGTATATGGTCATATTTCTTGCATCAACATAATGTTATATGTGTTTCATAAGATAAAAACGCAACCTGTACTTAATCTAGATTCATATAACCTGACCATATAGTATCAATGTGACACGATTAAAAAATTGATGTCTTATCCCAAGTGCAGGAGTGTCGAAAAAATAAATAACCCGGCAAGACCGAGGTCGAATCACTAGGAGGTGAACTATATAAAATTATAAACAACAAATGAAAATGAGTTGAAGAGAACTTTTGAGATGTGATATTGATGTGAGTATTAATCAAAGATAAAAGCAATTGTCAAGGTTAGAGGATCCACTAATAGTATTAGAAATAAGTATAGTATAAACTCTTTTTATTAATCAACTGGAAACCACACACAAAGAAGGTTCCAATCGAATGATTTATCCTTAATAGTTCATTATAAATTTTTAACATGATCATATTAATTATCTTATTTTAGTAACGCGATACTTTTAAATATTGTCAGGAATTCATGATGTTAACTTATGTTAATAACAAATCAAGTTCCTTTCATAGCACAGGTGTCGATTATACTATATAATAGGCTATGAAAGTGTCAAGTTTTTGTTGTGACAAGGGTTGTACAATACAAATCTAGATTAATCATTTAACAAGCAAGGTATTAAGAATTAGTAAGATAAAAAGATAAGACATGTTAACAACAAACTTTCTTAAATATAAACATTAAAGTCCATGTTGAGTTTATATTATACCTATTCTAACACCATTAGTGAAACCTTTTAACTTTGACATAATAAACTTAGCTAAACATTATGAAGAAGAGAAACATAAATAAACTAGGTAAAAACATATTATGATGAAAAGTATAAATAATAGATTAATGAAAGCAAAACTTAAACATTACAAAAATACAAAGAAAGAAAGCAAGAATATGATCTTGATCTGAAAACCAAGACGCCTAAATGCATGGCAAATGCCTCTTTTTATAGGCCAAAATTCGAAACTATTGATTTGATAACTAATTGTTGAGTGGGTGGCCAACTCTTGACTTGGTAACAATCCTTATCTTTTTGTCTGCAGAAAACATCATTGCTAACATCAGAATTTGAACAGATAGTCTTCATGAAAGTTCTGGAAAATTGTCTCAGCTTTCCAAAAAAAAATAAGAATGAGGTCATTTGGACTTCTAAAACTCGAGATATGGGTTGAACACTGAACAGTGTCTGGGCTGCAGGATAGATTCCGACTTCTCTGTTATTACTACAATTTGAACTTGAAAACAGTCATTTTAAATCTTAGACTCTCATGAAAGTTTTAGGCCTATAACTTAGCTTTCTATCCATATAAACCAAACCTAAATTCAAGTTCTACAGCTCTAGTTAGGATCCAATAAACGAATGGTGTTCCAATTTGAATTCAACCAGCATCTCTTTTCTAAACTTAGCCCTCTCTTTATCTTCTCAATTTCAATAGTTAAACTCATCAATTAATGTTTTGATTTATGTGATAGACCTGCATTTAAAATGAATATTTACCATAAATTAAAGGTATCTTATATTATCAGACTTGTTATTATAAAACATGCTCTGGTTAAGGAGTTATTGATATTTCGAGTGCAAAATGATGATATAAAGTCCATGGACAGTTTATATTATACCTATTCTAACATTATTAGTGAAACCTTTTCACCTTGACATAATAAACTTAGTTAAACATTATGAATAAGAGAAATATAAATAAACTAGATAAGAACATTGTTATGATGAAAGTTAACTAAATATAGTAAAGGAAATGAAAAGCATAAACAAGAGATTAATATAACATAAAATAAAACTTGAACATTACAAAATACAAAGAAAAAGAGCAAGAATATGATCTTGATCTAAAAACCAAGATATCTAAATGTATGACAAATGCCTCCTTTTATAGGCTAAAATTCGAAACTATTGATTTGATAACTAATTATTGAGTCGGTAGCCACTTCTTGACTTAATGACAACCATTATCCTATTCTCTGAACAAAACATCATTGCTAACGTTAGAATTTGAATAGATAGTCTCATGAACGTTTTAGGAATTTGTCTCAGCTTTCTATCCAAACAAGAATGAGCTCATTTGAACTTCTAGAACTCGAGATATGGGCTGAACACTGAACAGTGTCTGGGCTGCAAAACAGATTCTGACTTCTCTTTTGTTGCTACAATTTGAACTTGAAAACGACCGTTTTGAATCTTGGACTCTTCATGAAAGTTTAAGGCCTAAGTCTTAGCTTTCCATCCATATAAACCAGACCTAAATCCATGTTCTACAGTTTCAGTTATGATCCAATAACTGAATGATATTCCAGTTTGAATTGAATCAGCATCTCTTCTTTAAGCTTAGCCCTCTCTTTGTCTTTTCACTTTCAATAGTTAAACACATTAATCAATCCTTTAAATTGTGAGATATGTCTGCCTTCAAAATGAGATTTACCATAAATTAAAGATATTTTATGTTATCAGACTTGTTATTATAAAACATGATTAAGTTAGGGAATTTAATGATACTTAAGTGTAATATGATAATATAAAATCTTGATAAAAATGTACTTTTAAGTACTAATCACAAAGTCACCATATCATTAAACGAATCAAGAAGAAAGATAAGGCCATGTTTATTTCCCGGAATTCACTTTCCGGGAAACCACTTTCCAAACTTTCCTGTGTTTGTTTGCCATTAGGAAAGTTGGTCAACGGA
>Ga0325404_1000735_pt1 | contig 33294 bp, 25 predicted proteins | sample PopdelMetagenome_18_FD_205664 | JGI IMG/M metagenome (GOLD analysis project Ga0325404, IMG submission 205664) | Populus deltoides microbial communities from Bellville, Georgia, United States - Xylem-Control-R1 | ecosystem: Host-associated > Plants > Phyllosphere > Stem > Wood/Secondary xylem...
TTTTTTGGAGGGTTTCGAAGCTAATTTGAGAGTGTGTTGAGAGTCAAATGAATTCAATAGAAGAGGCAGTCGTAAAAGTGGTCTGCAATGAGTCACCAGTATCCCCGTTGGCTTTTCGGGGCTTAAGCGTATTGCAGACAGGGCAAACCTTGTTATCAAACCCCCCAACCAAGCTAACGACGCCTTGTGATCCGCCCATTGCTTCTGAAAGTTAAGGCAACAGAAGTAAGAGTGCACTGAGTGGGAAAAATGGCAGTGTGCCAATAGTGGCAGATGGTGAAGCTAAGGGAAATTTGGAAGGAGAACGGTATGGTAACTTGCGTCGCCCATGAACTACCTGTAACTCCTTAAACATCAGCATATTTAAACTGCAAAATATGGGAATTACCTTCACTGGTTTTCGCATTTCATTTTGGCTGATTGCCTATTCATTTGATTCCTACTTGGTAGACATTTCAGTGGTTTGACAAAGTGAAGAATATGGTAATGTTTACTTTTCAAAGTGATTTAAAAAAATATATTTTTTGTAAAAAATCATTTCTAACATCATACCACACATCAGAACAATACAAAAACATAATAAAATATTAAATTTAAGCAAAAAATAATACAAGATCTTAGAAAACACACTTGTTTATTGACCTTTTCTTGATCCGCAAATTCTTAATATTCTCCAATTGGGAATCAGTCAAGGAAAAACCAACTCGTGGCCACCCAAAAGAGACATCAGATCGTAAGAGGACTCTGAAGTTCCTCAAGAGTTTGAAAGGTCAAAGTTTCACACAACGTCATATATTGACACCTTTCAAACAGGAGTTTGATGCATTTGCAACACTAGACAAACAATAAAATCACCTTATTTCGGTAAGTTATACAGAAAACTATTTTCCTTGACATCCATCACAAATCAAAAGCCTCGAAACCATACACTCTCTATTCCATGGATCGGCGTGAGGTAATACGGTAAATATTCACTTTTTGTGAATTGCTAATGGTTTGAAAACCTCAGCCCTGGTCACTGTAATTTCAGCAAGTTGATTTATTTCAAGCCACAATGACAGTTAAGAATCTTTCTTCAGGCCTTCAAAATTTCAATAGATAACTTCCCATAACTCTCAAGAGTCTGATATAGTATCTGCACTTTGTCAAACACAATGGCTTAAATTCAACTCTAAAGGACATGAATTCTCATAAGAGTTATGGTCGACATGGTAAATGCATTAAATACATAGACACAGGCGAACTATTAAATGATTAATAAGACTTGGATTATGCAACTACATCTTCACAAGAACTCCATACAAAAAAAGAAATAATAAGAAAAAAATTTTGACCAAAAGATTTCAAGAAATGATGTGAATGGGAAAATTAGACTTACCACAAGTTTTAAGGGTTGCAAGAGGAGAGCCGGCATTTGTAAAGTATGTCGCGAGATCCACATGCAGGTCCTCATACAAGTTCATGAATGGGTGTGCCTGGTATTGAAATTAGAAAGAGAAAAAGAAGAGTCAGATCCATGAGCGTCCACTAATAGCATAAACATGTTTTGAACATATTGAAAAGAGGCAAAAGAAGGGTGGGATATTAGCAGTCTGCTGAGTATTAATGACATTCCATGTTGATTGAGAGGAGAAAAGAGTAAAGGACGTGGAGTGCCAGTAACAGGCAGACAGCTAATTGCCCCACCCAGTTTAACAATCATAAGACTTCAAATACCATCAGTTCATGTGCTGACTGTCTATCCTTTGGATCTTTCTGCACACTGGAAGAAGACAGAACCACAGAATGAAAATCAGTAACTTCACAAAATCATCTGGCCCAAAGCTACTACAGAAGCAATGAAAAGGAGTGCCAGAGCATAATACTCCCATTGAAAAAAAAAAAAAAAAAAAAAGCAGCTTGCAGCACTAACCATGTCCTCTGGAACATGCCATAAATCAGTGCAGATTGAGTTCTCAGTCAATGATATTTCCAAAATGGAGAAAAAGACTAGACAAAAATGGAAAACATTGGGCATTGATTTAAAAAGTTCATGACTTCCTTTTTTCCTTGATCCTACTTCGACCGCAAATGCACATCCTCAAAAAAGCCAAATTTATATGGAAAAAGAAAAAGTAACAAAGAAATGGTGCTATCCAAGTATTAGAAGGTGCATTAAGAAACTTCAAGCACAACTTATCTTTACCATGCTGATATAAATGAACAAAACTCTGGAGAAAAATGGTCTGATGATGCAGAAGGAGGAGGATGATCAACAATAGCTTCCATGAGTTCGTAGACATTAGTCCAGCCTTCATCTAGCTCTGGAGGGGAAAATGGGAATTGGCCTGTTGCACACTCCAGCAATACCAACCCCAAGCTCCAAATGTCACTTTTATAGCCATATTTCCCCCCACTAATTCTCTCAGGCTGTAAAATAATCACACATCAAAATTCTTAAAATTTCAGATTCAGGCCACATAATGGTCACCAGAGAAAGTGAAAAAGCTGTAGCAATCAAATTACTTACAGACATATAGTTGTATGTGCCAACAAAACTATTAGCCTGTCCAGACGTGCTCTGCATGATTGCACTCACTCCAAAGTCAGTAATCTTGACTTCTCCTCTATGATTTACCAACAAATTAGAAGGTTTTAAATCCCTGTGGATAATGTGTTTTTCATGATGAAGATACAGCAAACCCTTGAGCACCTGTATTTATGGGAAAACAGATTGATGATAGAGAAATCATTATCTGCTATAAATATATGAAACACAGGAATAAAATGAACTTTCCATGTTTTACCTGCTTACAGATGGCAGCAAGATATGGTTCTGGAATTGTTTTAACGCTTTTCAGAAAATCTGCTAGAGATCCACCATCCATGTACTCTAAGATAATTGAAATGGCACCGTTATCGTAAAAAGACTGGTAGGACATGACAACATACGGGCATTGTGATGACTGATTAATTTTCAGTTCCTGAGCAATGGCCTTGCGTGCAGGCTCTTCAATATTCATTTGTATAACCTGAAATTGAACAAGAATGCCAAATTCGTACTAGTTACAACTAGACAAGTAAATGAAAGGTATACTGATTATTAACCAAACAGGAAATAAAAAGATGATAAGCATCCCAACACACGCAGGAGGTAAATATTGGTAGAGTTTATAAGAGAAATATTCACTTGAAACCACTTCATATATAATGTAATAGTGATGTTCAAAATAACTGTGAGAGGCCTATTCCTCCCATATTCATAACTGAGTTTTACTCAAAATATCAGAGCATACAAGACTTAAGGGCTCGTAAAACTATGATGTAATTGCTCTAGTTATTTTATCAAATAATTGCTCTAATTCTCAAAACTTAAATCTCAAAAATCTAGTTTGAGTGGAATTGGATGCGGGTTTATAAATTAAATTAGGGAAAAGGGCACAGAAGAAATCCGCTGCGCCAACAGCAGAAAACTAGCTATTCTTTATCCAAATGAACAGTTAAAAATGTTTGTGAATTGAAGTCATTTTCAGTAGCCAGAAACCAGTGGAAAAAAACTATGCAACAAGTGGTACAAATTACTTTAACTGGCAATGGATAGCACAGCAGCTTCAGGCATTAACTGATCTAATACTAGGCTTAGAGACCAAGACAGAAATTCTGGATGCCAAATGTAGCCAACAATATAGCAAGGTAACGGCTGAATCATATGATACCTTCAAGGCAAAAAACTGGCTTGTCCATTTGTGTTGCACCAACTGGACGATTCCACTACTTCCCTTCCCGATGACCTTAACCATGTCCATGTCCGCTAAACTCAATTGGTTGTCTGAAGGCGTTATTGGAGGTGGCTGAAAACGGAAATAAAAAATTAAGAAAAAAAAATGAAAAACACAAACTAGCAGTCATCAGTTCACGGGATGGGATCTTAATTTTAAAAATTAACCAAGAACAACAAGGTTAATTGATAAGAGCATGTTTCATATCCCTCAGGCTGAAGGATCTATTAATGGTTAACTACAAATAAAGATTTGTGTCCAAACTTAACAGCATTAATTAATTAATTAGATCACACAAGCAACAAAGAAATCTTTTCTTACAGGTTCGCTTTCCGTTTGAGAGACAACTCGAACTCCGTCTCGATTGACAAGCAGATCACCATCCTTGAAAGTGCCGCTTTGGGTTCTGCAATTATTACCAGAAATTAAGAAAGAGCCATGAGCTCAGGGATGCACGTAAGAAAATATCTAGAATGAGAATAAATAAAGAGGAGAGAAAATTACAAGAACTTGGCGAAGGAAACTTCATCGGGAGGAGGAAGAGAAAGCTTGAGCTTAACATTAGGGTTTAAGCTTCCCTTCTTCATCTTTTGATGAGATCTCTTCTCTTCTCTTCTCTTCTCTTTAGGTACGAACAGCAAAGTCGCTGTAAGTCTTTAAAGAAAAAAAAAAATGGTGGGCTGTGGCTATAATAGACAGTTACTGCATAAAAATTGTTGAAGTTGCAGTAAATGAAAAGGACTATTTATTAATTTTCCTCTTTTTTTTTTTTTTTTTTTTTGAGGGTGGGGGGTTGGTACTTGGTAAACAGCAGTACTAGTCTTTTAGTCTAATCAGTCACCATTACAGAAACCACGAAGAAGATGAACCTTTCTCTTTCAGTGTTTACTTTTCGTTTTGTTCTTTTCTTTTTCCTGTCTAAAGACTGTTTGATAAAAAGTTTTTTTTTTTTTGAAAGTTTATTAAAATAATAAAAAAAAATTTTAAAATTTTATTTTTAATAGTACAATCAATGAATATATATATATATATATTGAAAATATTTTTTTAAAAAATAATTAAAAAAAATTAAAATGAAAAAACAAACAAAAACTTAAAACTTATTTATTATAATAATGATTATTTTTCAAATTAATTTTTATTTTAAAAATATCAAAATAATATTTTTTATTTTTTTAAAATGTATTTTTAATATAAATAAATTAAAATAATTTAAAAATACTAAAAAATTAATTTAAAAAAATTAAGATTTTTTTTATAAAAAAAACAGGCTATTAATATATATAATGGGCGGTGATTTCAAGTATTCAAACTAGCAGGTTCTTCTTCTAACATGTTCAAGTCTTAAGCACGTGACTCCCTTCCTTATATAAGTGCCTCAATTTTTTATTTTTATTTTTTTATGATTGTAATGCACTTCAGTCTAAAAAAAACACATTTTCTATATGAGCTTTCTCCGTAACCTCATTACATTTGTTGTATTATTATATATATAAAAAAATTAACACTTGATTTATTTTATTTCAAAGACGTGACCTACTCAAACTATATCATTTTAAAAAATTATTTTATATCAAACTAAATGAACCTCATTTTAAGATATAAGGATAACTTATGAAAAATGAAATTTAGTTCTTATACAAACTTACCAAATTGGACCTAGGATGTCTATAAGGCCTAAAAAAACAATATTCCTAGATAAAAAGCTCACTGATAGAAGATAAACCCAAATCTATGATGAATGAATGAGTTGATACATTTAAACCTATAAAGACCGAACCTTGGACATAACGCCTAGAACTTTTCAAACAATTATTTTCTTTCTAATTGTCATATATATGAAATTTAGGTGTATTTTTTTTTATTATTATTATTAAGGATAGTCTCTGATTCACCATTCATTCATTTAATCTACAAGTACATTGATATACTATTCGTACTTACATGTTAGCGTGGTTATAACCTTTAAAAAATTACATGCATAAGCTTGAATTCAATACAATCGTTACAGAATACTAATATGTATCGAATAGAAAGGACCAAATAGCTCAATAACCTTTTTATGAGAACTGAGGCCTTCCAAAGAAACACATGTAAAACACACAAGTTCATAAATACCATAAGTATTTACCTCATCATCATTACTACATTTTACAACTACATGAATATAACCAATATTTTATTCCATTCAACAAGCACATCAATTTGTGTCCTTTTCAATTTAATATTTCCTTTCATTCATTGATGAACTCTTCTTTTTCATTAAATAGATTATACTATTATCATCATACATGTTACAACTTCTTAATTTGATATTTGCTTCATAGCTCATCTCAATATAAATTTTTTTTCACTCATTTCTTTTATGTTCATTGAATTTATTGTAACTTTTCAATAACATATTCCCTTTCCACATCATATTTTATATGTAAATAATATTTCTCTTAGTTGTCATCCCCGACCAATTAATTCCATAGTCCCTATCACAAGGGCCGACCATGTTCTTATCAAATTCATTGTTATGGTCTAATTAAAATTCATACATTGCTTTATAATATTACAATCGTTTATAATTTCTTTCAATGGATGTATGCCATTTTAGTTGTTCACAATTATATATATATATATATATATATATATATATATATATATATATATTGGTTATTGTTGTTGTGAATTATTACAATTTAACATGTAAACTCATGCAGTTTTCTAATTACATGCAACACAATTAAATATTCATTGCAAATCTAACAACTACCAAAGCATTTTAAATTATTAAAAAAAAAAGAGCAAGAGAGGGCAATCTCTTACCTTGAGCTCTTATTGTTCAACTCCCAATAAGTTAAATCCCACACCGGGTACTTCTCTTACAACTCCTAAACAAAAACCATGATTGTTTGTTTAGCCCCACACATTTAACCATTTGTTTAAAAATCAGTTCAACCTAACACATAGTTTCACACACACACATACACACACACACATAACATTCAACACTAATCTCAAGCATTTCTATAAATTCCTAAACATCCATTAAGCTCTTTATTTCAATTTCTTTCAATCTATACTTTTAACATCAAAGGTTTCAACTTAATATCCACACACACTTCAAACTTCAATTAACATCTAATTTCATAAATCAATTTCCACTTTATTACATTAAATCCTCACTTAGGTCTATTTCGTTTCCAAGTTCCAAAATTAATGCTTAACACCTCACCATCCAATAATAATATTCATGTTTCACATACTAATTCATTGTAAATATTTACTCAGTTTTGTCATGCATATAAAACATCAATGTCTATACAATTTATCTACTCTCTACTTTTCCAACACATACATCACAACATGCCATACATCCATTCCATAAAACATTCTACTTAATTTTTCCATTTAACCAATTCACACAATTTGGACACCATTCCTTTCTATATATGACATTTTCAATGCAACACGCTACACACATCCTAAATCATACATTGCTACAACGAACTTATGTTATGTATATAATTTATTCATTCATATAATTAAACATGCTTCTAAACAAGAATTTGAAAAAAATTTCAACATTTATAATTATGACATTAGTTACATCAAATCACACACACAAAAAATTCTTTCCTAACACCTAGTCATTCATACTCACGGGTTCATTACATGAATATCTTCATAATCATCCAATCAACCATAATCAAATACAATAACTAAATTCTTCTCAAACCATTATCCTTATGCCAATACATATTAATTACATACAGTTTATAAATATTGGAATCAATTAAACTAATTTCTTTTTTCTCCCTACTTTGAATGACCCTTAACTCCCCATAACACCAAGTTTTCCTTCTTCATTTCCCCATAATTTTGCACTTATTACAACCCATTGCATACCAGTTAACTTATTTAAAACCAATTTTGCATTACTCTAATTCTTGACTAAAAACCCTAACTTGAAAGATTTGAGAGTTTCATTCAAAATTGCTTAAAACTTCAATCAACAATAAAATTCATAGTAAAGGATACATTACCAATCAATTTTGGTGTCAAAACCATTTCCTTGCAAGCTTTAGCTTTCAACTCCTTTCTTCTTCAATTCCTTTGTCTCTGTCTCTCTCTAGCCAAAACTATCTCTCTTTCTCTCTCTTCTCTTCTCAACCAAATTCTTAGCCTCCAAGATAGTTTCTCCTTAATTCCCTCTCATTTCCCATTTTCCTGACCAATTTCCCAAAGAAAAACTAAGAAGAAGCAGAAGAACAAGAAGAAGAAGAAGAAAATAAGCTACAATTTCTCCTTTTAATTCTAGTTGCATGTCAGTTTATATAGGGAAAATAAGAGATTTTTGTCTTATTTACAATTTTTCCATCATTAATGGTCCATATGCCACCAGTAAATTTGTATGCCCTTCCTAAACTCCAATGAACTTGAAATTTTAATTCAAGATAGAACAACATAGCAGAAGGCTCTTTAAAAACTTTCAGTCTGATTCATTGACTGAATTAAAAGTTATGCTTGATATCGTATAACTGAATAATAAATAATCTTACAAAAAAAATGAATTTGCTAGTTCAAACATTCCTTGAATTGTATCATTTGCATGCTGTTTATTTACTAGAATTGTCAATATTCTCAAACTAATTCACTGAAAACATTCATTTATTTTTGATTAAAAACTATGTGATTGTATGTGAGGTTTATGCTACCAGTTAATGTTATTTCCATGTAAAATATACATATATTTATTTAGAATTTCAAAATATTTTGACCCATGTTTATAAAAAAAAATTTCTTTAAAATAATTATTTTACCCGATCAAGAAGTTTACATAATTATTAATAGTTAACATTTCACGTACCGATTTTATTACTTTATTTTATATGAGATTTAGCTAATTTTACCAGGAATTTTCACCTCCAATACTAAAACTTTCCTTTTTAATTTATTATTTTCTAGATAAGGATTTTTTTATTTAACACTAATTTACCATTTTTTGGCTGAGGTTTACATTGGATAAATTGATACACCTAAATCCAACTATTATGCCTAGATACACTAATCCCTAGTCAAACCTAATCTATTCGCTACTAGCAATAATAAAAAAACATACACACATTTAATGAAGGCATGCTTTTAACCAAGTGTCCTTAAATATTGGTTTTGATATTATCATTAATAGTATATAACCCATAAAATCCAAAACTAAGGCAACATTTAAATGGCCCATTATCACTCTTAGTCTTTGTCCCCAAGTAATCTAAAACAACTATAGGTAGCAAGCACCTTGGCCATCTTAAATGCATGGACACATTGATTTAAGTATATATAAACAGTCATAAATCCCAAAGTAAGCAATCAACTTCTTCCAAAGAAAACCTTTGCAAACACAAATAACACAACCTCTTAAAGCTATTTTCTTTCACCATTAGTGCTAACTTAAGCATCAAAGTGTCCTTCTATAAATGAGACTATTTTATGGGTGTTCTAGTTACTTAAACTTAATCTTTTATACCTTTTAATCCATAACAGCCTTGAAAGAACCATAATATATGTAAGGATTTCAACAACCTCATCAATACTATTTTATAAGTGTTTTAGTTACTTAAACTCAATCTCCTATACCTTTCAATCCATAATAGCCTTGAAAGAACCATAATATATGTGAGGATTTCAACAACCTCATCAATACTATAACTAATTATATATCACTTTCTTAAAAGTTCAAACTCCCGCAAAGACATGCATTATCTCTTTTTGTATGATCTTGTAGGATGAAACTAACTATCAATGCTAATTATGTATAAACCTTTTTAACGTGGAGACTTTCTTCATTATTCTTGGAATAATTATTTTCTATTATATTTCTTAATTATTAAGATTGTTGGGTTTTGAGGAGTTTTAAAAAAGTCCAATGTATAGTTTAGTAAAACCAAGTATAACTTTTGATCTAACATTTAGATCATGCATATTTTTTTCCATAATGTTCTAAAGGCCTTATTACCTATAAAAATAAGAAAACAACTTCTCTAAGTTTAGGAACATGCTTAAATTTAGCCTAAAAGTTACTGCTCAAAAATTTATTTATTTTTCTTGTTATATTTGAATTCTTTTCCTATTTATATTTATATTAGAACTTTCAATTTAATTATAATTAAGATATTTTTCTTATATTTAAAAAACCTTATAGGGTATTATATGTTTATACCTCTAAAAGGAGAACCAAACCCAAAGCTTATAAGGTAAAGGAGAAGCAACTTAATTTAGGCGCTAATTCTTTGAGTTAATAATAAAAAAGAGTTGAAAAAATTTTCCATTACTGAATCACACACACCTATTGTTCTGGCTTTATGTCTAATGCTTATAATGGTAAATTTGTTGCTCCATCTATATATTTTTTTCTCAAAGAAACTGAAGAGCCACAATTATAACCAATCTTAGAGGAATAACCTGAAGTCATTAAACATGATGAAAAGTTAGAGGAACTTAGAAGTAGGGGGAATTCGAAGGACAATCTAAAGACGGTGAACATGTTAAGATCTAACTAATGAAAAGGCCAAACAAGTTGTTGAAATTACTCAAGACATTGAAGTTATTATCAAAGATAAATTAAGTATAGATATATCATTCAAACCAAATGTATTTATGTTAGATCATTCTTCTAAAATTACCAATTTAGTTAGTGGCCAAAACATTACTGTTAGGGATAACCACAAATGTCAACTAAAGTTTCCATTATCTCAAAAGATGGTTTCATATGATCTTGATTTTTTTAGGTCTTGAGAATTTTTGCCAAGATTTAAAAATTCTACATGAACATATCTTTGCTAAAATTGGATTAAAGAGATTTAGAGCAAGTTATCTCATGAATAAATTGGTGACAATGTTATATTAAAAGTATTTGTTTCTTTGAAGTGGTTGAGTTTAATTTTTGATAGTTAACTTGAGGTTGTTTTTCCCAAGTAGAGGAGGCTAACATAGGGGCACCTTCTTTATTATTCATGGAATAATTATTTTATTTTATTAAAAAAATCCTTAACTATTATTCATGCCGCCTCTTCTCTTGTTGATTCTGGTTTAGTGTAACCATTTTAACTAACTCTCATAACTCTTGTGATCTTAGTAGTGCTAGTGCCTTGTATTGAATACACCACAAATCATCGTTTTGTTTTGTAAGATGGGGAATATGAAACTAAGCATTGTTATTACTGGAAGCTATATCTACTCTCAAGCTCTGATACCAAATTTATTGGAAAAAATAGTAACAGAATGATAGAGAGGGGGGCTACTCACAATTTGGTGGAATACAATACACTAAATAATGGTACTCTCACACTTTTCATTATCACCCTTCATTTATATATATATATATATATAATGTCTTTTACAATCTTGAAAGTTCTTAATTAATATCATACTCTTCAATACTATCACTAGATTCATGGTATTTTTGATTTTCATAGTTATTCATTGTACTAATTTCAATATACTTAATCTTAGTAAACAAGTTGAATAATTAACATTCTCCCCTCTTAAGCTTGTTTCATCCATCTTCATAATTTCAAGCTTCTTCTGCAAATAACAAAAAGCATGAGTCTTCAATGACTTTGTAAAAATGTTAGCAATTTGTTCATGATTTTGACATTAACTAACTCCATATTGCCTTCTTTTACGTGCTCTTTAATGAAGTGAAATCAAGTATCAATACGTTTTGAATGTTCAAGATGAATTGGATTTTTTTGTTCATGAGTTTTGACATGAACTAACTCCATATCGCCTTCTTTTATATGCTCTCTAATGAAGTGAAATCGAGTATCAATATGCTTTGAACGTTCATGATGAACTGTATTCTTTGCAAGTGCGATAGCAGACTTTTTATCAATAAAGATTTGTGTAGCCTTGCTCTGTTTTTGCAAATCTTCCATCAATTTCCTTAGCCATAATGCATGACACACACACACGATGCAACAACAATGTATTCTACTTCACATATGGATAATGCAACAATAAATTGTTTCTTTGATGTCCACGTGAAAGTTGCTTCTCCCATAAAGAATACAAATACAGTTGGGCTTTTTCTATCTTCCAAGTTTCCTGCCTAGTCACTGTCACTATAACCTGTAATTTCAAGATTCTGTGAAGATGAATAAAATGATCCATAGCTTGTAGTTCCTTTAACAAAATAAAGGATCCTCTTTGTTGTCTTCAAATGTGAACTTCTTAGCTTCTTCATATATCTGCTAATCAAGCTAACGCCAAACAAAATGTCTGGTCTGGTACATGTTAGATAACATAAGCAACCTATACTACTTTTGTAGTATATAGGATTAACTAAATCTCCTTTTGATGCAACCATATTATTCAATAGTTTCACCCACATTTAACTAGTGTTTTGCCTATGTTTTATATATAAAATGCCTTGATATTCTTTGTTTTATGTTTTGAAGGAACTTTTGGATGAAAGATGCAAAAAGGAGTAAATTGGAGATAATTGGCAGATTTGACCTTCAGTCGATATTTTGTGCAGAGCGTGAGCTCTAGAGGTTGAAATGAAGTGATTCCAGTGCCATTAAAAAGCTAACATCCATACCTTTCTGGAAATCTAAGGTAAGAAAATAAAATAAGGAAGAGCATGGAAATCACAACCTTCAAAGTCAAATCTCGCAATCTGCGAGTGTTGACCTTCAGCCATTCTAACTTGAATATCTAGAGCTACAGAAGTCCTTGATGCAAACTCAATTTTTTTGGATTCATGACTCAAATTTATATAAACGTTCCAAATTTCAGCCAAAAACGATGTCATATGAGGGAGATATGATTTTTCAAATATGACATCTGAATTCTGCCAGCAAACAGGTTTCGTTAAGAAACGAGTCCAAATTACATTCTGAAGCATCTAAACCGATATCCAAGTTTTATTTCAGCAATTTAGCTCCTCTAAGTCAAAGCTTGAAGATTTCATGCAAGGCTATTTCTCCTTTTTTAGGAAAATAGTTATTGAATTACTTAAATGTAAACAGTCTACTTAATGGAGGACTATTTTGTAAAATAGAGACCTAGGGTTTCCTAAGATATAAAAAGAATGAGAGAAGAGAAGGGGGCAGCCAGCCAAGAAGAGAAAAACGCTCCCTTCCTCTAAGAAACCCTAAATTATGCATTCTTTTTTTTTTTGATTAGTTGTTCAACAAACATGCAAGGCTAAACACTTTTTCTTGGTTGCAAGAACACGAAAACCTTCGGATTTCAAGAACTGTGAGATTTATTTTACTTTTTCTTTTCAGTTTATATGATGAATATGTTTGTTCTCCTATACTTATTTTTCCTATGATTGTTTATTTTAATTGCTAGAGCGGACTCTAAGTTATTATTGTAGACAATCTATTGCTAAGTTTGATATCAAAACCGGAGTTGTGGTATATGAACTTGTAAAGCAACTGAGTTTAATAATTGTGGCGGATCTACATTATTAATCTTAGGGAGAACATTCAATCAAATCAAACATAGACTGCAGACAGTTATATTTTCTTGATTAATCAACTTATCTAGTTCTTAAGGCTGCCATTAAATTAAATTAAATTACTAGTGCGGACACTGTGGTTGTTTGATGGTTAGGGTTAGTTATACGGCGGATCCGTTAACTAACCAATGTTAAGAAGAGATAAATATTCAGAATATAAATTGATGTTTCATTTCCATGATCAGTTCTGATTTCTGTAGGTGGATGTGTGCTTGTGACCAAGGTTTGTTCTCTTGATAATTTTCTGATTTTATTAAATTTTGTTTGGTAGTTTTCTGTTTTCTTTTGCTTTAGCCTAGATAACATCCAAACCCCCCCAAATTGCATATCATCTAGCATAAAAATCTGACTTGAACTTCCTCGTGGGATCGACTCCTTGCTTGCTCTATACTATCTTGTGTGTTGTGTTTGAAGCTAGGGTAATTAATTTGTGCGACTGCGACATCACAACACCTTCTCCTTCTTTAGTTAACTTGGTTCTATATTCAACTGGATTGTCTACTGGACAACAATCTTCCATAGCAAATTTCTTCAAAACTTTTATTGCATACTTGACTTGTAAAATGAAGATTTCATCACTGCACTGCTTCACCTCTAATCCCATAAAGTAGGCTATGAGACCTAAGTCTGTCATTTCAAATTCCTTCATCATGGATTGCTTGAAATCTTGAATCATAGTATGATTATCCCTTGTAAAAAGTATATCATCAACATATAAATAAATAAACATTATTCTACCTTGTAAAATTTTCTTCACATATTCATAAGGACATTATTCTACCTTGAATCATAGTATGCATGTTCATAAGGACATCTTATGAATCCTTTCTATGAAAGATACCCATCAATTCTGGAGTTTCATGCTCTTGGTGCTTATTTAAGTCTATAAAGAGCTTTCTTCAATATACAAACCTTCTCTTCTTCTCCTTTTACCACAAAGCCAACTGATTGTTCTATATAAACTTTCTCTTCATGGTTGCCATTCAAGAATGCTGACTTTACATCCATCTAAAATATCTTCCATCTTTTCTGATCTGCTAGGGAAATCATCAGTTTTACTATTTCCATTCTTGCTACTAGAGCAAAAACATCTTCATAATCAACTCCATATTGTTGCTTGTACCTCTTCGCTATTAATTTGGCTTTATGTTTTTCAATTCCTCCTCCTGCATTCCTCTTTGTCTTGAAGATCCATTTTACTCTTAATGCATTGTGTCCTTTGGGAAGTGTTGTCAATTTCCATGTATTATTTTTATAATAGAATTGATATCCTTCTTCATTGCTTTTTTCCATTTATCTTCTTGATATGCTTCTTCAAATGTAATAGGATCATTTCCTGAAAACAAGCAAAACATATTAATATCATCAAGATTGATTCTTTCTGTTACATCATAAATCTCTTATATGCTCTTTTTCTTTCTTGTTGTTGAGCTTGAAGGACCAGCATGACTGTTAGTTTGAGTTGATGGAGATGGAGCTAACATGATTTCTTCTTTATTTTTCTGAATTTATTCTTCATCTACAATTAATTTCTGTGGCTGATCTTCAGAATTCCAGTTTCATTCTTGCTCTTCATCAAACTTCACATCTCTTGACATGATCACCTTCTTTATCATCGGATTGTACAAGTTGTAACCATACAAATTTTCTCCATATCACAGCAGTATGCATTTCTGACTTTTATCTTCAAGTTTAGTTCTTTTTTCTTATTGAAATTTGGCATAAGCAACACTGCCAAAAATTGTCAAATGATTAACTCTTGGTTTTTTCAGGCTCCATGCTACTTCTGGCGTGATATTCTAAAGTCTTTTTGTTGGAAATCTGTTCAACAAATACACAACACATACAATTGTATCTCTACAAAACTTTTTTGGATAGTTTTTTTTTCTTTTAGCATACATCTAACCATGTTCATTATAGTTCTATTTTTTCTCTTTGATACTCCATTCTGTTGTGAAGTTTGTGGCATTGTGAGTTGATGAACAATATCATTTTATTTACAATAAACATCAAAATCATAAGAAATATACTCTCCTCCTCTATCTATTCTTAGACAGTTTAGGTTACACTCATTTTGTTTTTCTACTAAATTATTAAACTCCTTGAATTTGCTTAGTACTTCTTTATTTTCTTTTAATGCATATATCCGTGTCTTACCACTGAAATCATTAGTAAAAGTGAGAAAATACTTGCTTCCACCTATTGAAGCAGGTGAAATAGGGCCACACACACATTTGAATACACCTAGTCGAGAGGCTAAGATGCTCTTGAACTCTTCTTTGGGAATGGTTTTCTGTGCTGCTTTTCCATTATACACACTTCACACATTTTGCTTGTATGCTTTAACTTTGGTATTCCAAGAGCCATTCTGTTTTTCTCCATCAACATCAGTGATCCAAAGTTTAAATGTCCATATCACAAATGCCATAAATTCATCATGTTGGAGATTTCTGCCTTAAAACATTTTGACAGATATATACTCTGATCTAGAGGAAACATCATGTTTCTAGTCATTTCAACTGAAGCAATTGCAACTCCAGACTCATAAAAAATCTTCAAATTCTTATCTTTCATCTGCACTTCAAAGCTTTTCTCCAGAAACTGTCCCAAACTTAGAATGTTGTTCTTCATGTCTGGAACATAAAAACTTTTTAAATGAACTTCTTCTCACCATTTTTAAGTCTAATAATAATTCTGTCTTTTCCTTCAACTAGTCTTTGAGAAAGATCTCTAAAGGTAATGTTATCTATATAATTTTCATCGATATCAATTAATGCTTCCTTCATACCACACATATGATTTAATGCTCCTGCATCTAGATACCAGGTGCTGGAGTTGCTGCCATTAAATTTTCCACAGGTCAACAATAATGCAGGTTCTTCAGAATCAATTTCTTTTTTAGCAAAGTTGACATTTTTGGCTTTAAATTTGTATTGTGAACAATCTGAAGCAAAATAATCATACTCTTTACAATTATAACATTGTATGTTTGCATTATTATTTCTCCAATTTGAATATCCTCTACGACCTCTTCCTCTACTTCTGCCACGACCTCTGAAATTAAAATTTTGATTTTGTGCACCATCAGATTCTTGATTTCTGAATGATATTCCTTCTCTTCCTTTTCTGTGAAAGAACCTTTCTCTTTAAAATGCTCATTTGCCAGATTCGCTAACATTCTTCACAGTTAACTTTGTTTGTAATACTTGTTTAATAGATCTTCCTTCTTCTTTCTATCAATTTTTTGCTCATGAGCTTGTAAGGAACCCATTAATTCTTCTATTGTCAGATCTTCTAAATCCCTTGATTCTTCAATTGCTACAACCACATGATCAAATCCATAGACCTCAAAATTTTTTCCATCACACGAACATCATTAATATTTTCAACATATTTACTCTTATCTGGTGTATTAAAGAGATTACTTTTGTGAAGTAATTCGAATCTATCTCATTACCTTCTTTATTCAACTTCTCAAAGTCTCCTCTCAATGCTTGCAACCGTACCTTTTTTTATCTTTTCAACTCCACTATAAGTCTTGTTAAGCATTTCCCATGCTTCCTTTGACGTCTTTGTTGGTGCCACCATCTCAAGAGTTGCTTCATCAAGTCCTTGATAAATCGTGAATAAAGCCTTATTATCATTCTTCCTTGATTCTCTTAATGTTTGTCTTTCTACATTACTTATTGTTGCCTCTTCTCTTGTTGATTCTGGTTCAGTGTAAGCATCTTCAAGTAACTTCCATAACTCTTGTGATCTTAGTAGTGCCTTGTATTGAATACATCACAAATCATAGTTTTGTTTTGTAAGATGAGGAATATGAAACTAAACACTGTTATTACTGGAAGTCATATCTATTCTCAATCTCTAATACCAAACTTGTTGGAAAAAACAGTAATAGAATGATAGAGGAGGGGGGCTACTCACATGATTTGGTGGAATACAATACACTAAATAATAATACTCTCACACTTTTCATTATCAACCTTCATACAATATATATAGACATTATAAAATGTCTTTTACAATCTTGAAAGTTCTTAATTAATATCATACTCTTCAATACTATCACTAAATTTGTTTTTCATAGTTATTCATTATACTAACTTCAATACACTTAATTTTAGTAAACAAGTTTAATAATTAACACTTTTTGCTATTTGAATTAGGACTTTCAATTTAATTATGATTTTAATAATTAGATTTTTTTTGTATTTAAACAAACTTATAGAATATTCTTCAAAAGTGAAAAGAATGAAATAAAGATCTTATACAACATATAAAAGTTTTTAGAGTTTTCTCTACCAATTAATTAATTAAAAAACCTAACATGTGTTGCTTTTTAACTATGAAGCTTCCAAGAGGAAACACTATTGATTGTGATTGTGTTTCTTTTTTTATCCTTAATTTTTTTTCCCACTCCAATCATCAAACTTTTTTTTTTAATGTCATACTTTTACTTTGCATTGAATATGAATTAGGCTAGATTATTTGTTTTAATTTACTTTTTATGAGGTTTTTGAGGTGTTAGAAAAACATTATAACACTAATTTGATGCTCGATTTTACAAGATAAATTTTGGTTTTATTGCTTATAAAAAAATCAAGTTATGAGAACCAAAATTGAAATTAAGAGAAAAATGAAAGCTTTTTTTCCCACTACTGTTTATAGGGCAATTTTCAAACATTTTACCTCTATACTTTGGAAAATCTTATTTTTGATCCCTTTAGTTTGACCCTTTTATGTTTTGGTCCAAAACTTCATTTTATTCACATATCGATCCTTTAGTTTGAGAGAGGTGAGGTAAAGTGATACGAATGAACCCACTATAACAAAGGATCCACTTGAGGCGCCAATTAGTCCAATGACAAGGTCAAAAGCTAAGAAGCTAAATGAAGCACTAAATTGGCTTATTTAAAGCATTTGAGGCAAGATTGATTTCTAGGAGACTTCAACATATATGAGGTAACCTATAATCAACCTAATCCATATGCAAGAAGGGCTCAACTCAACCCCAACTTGGGCTTAAAAGAACTAAAATTGACTTGTCAGTGAACAACTATCTTCATGGCGTCTTCCTTTAACTTCTTATTTGTAATTTGCTAATCGTTGGGTGGGGGTTTAAATTCTAATAATGTTGTTGGGTTAACTTTGAGCAAGTCTCCCAACTATCATGCGACTTCTGATTACATTCTCGAACTATCATTTTAAGTAACATGGTCGTAAAGTAACCTATATAGTTTGAACTAGATAGGTGGTCAGCATTACATCATGGGCCATGTAAAACCCGAAAATTTTTTTATGTAAAAGGCCAGCCCAAGCTAAGCAAGAATTAAGAAGAACAAACTAGCCTACTCTAGGTGGAAAATGAGGAAGGAAAACCAGCTTATTCTAGGTGGGAATTGTGGGGTAGTAACCAGCTCTAAGATAACCCAAAAGAGGGATAAGAACATGAATAATCAGCCCCCCTAACACCCCCATCACATTTATGAGTGATTTAAATAAAAGAGGGAGAAAAAGAGATGACTCTTCTTCTCTTCAAAAATCGGCTGTAGCTCCAGCTGTAACAGTCTCTCTTCCCCAAAGAAAAACCTACCAAACCCAGTTACATGTTGTCTTCCTTGAATGTTTGAGTGAAGGGAGAATTAGAGAGAAAAGAGGTAAATGAAACCATGAAAAAAGAGAGAGCCTAGAGGACCGGCTACTGCAGTAGAAAAAAAAGAGAAGGAACCGAGAGGAAGAGAAGAATAATATCATTAAACCTTCCCTAGGTTGTTAAAAATGTGAGGTAAGAGGAATATCACTTCCTTTACTAGTTACTACCTCATGATTTCAGGACAAGAAGAGGATGAAACCCTATAGTAGAAGGCTTATGGTTCTTGCACTTATGCTTTCAGAAATGATAAAATGTGAAGCTTTAAGTAGAATAATGAATAGAAGAATACAAGAACAAAATGTGAAGCTCTAAGTAGAATAATGAATAAAAGAACACAAGGACAAACTCTTCAAAAGAAATATGTGTGAATATGAGTGACTTTGAGGGTGTAAACCTAAGAGGGGGGCCGACCAAATTGAAAGAATGAATGGAACATGGAATAAAATGATGAAATGCCTAAATTATGATCTTATTGAAGTCCTAAAAATATGCTTAAACTAAAACAGAATCTATGGTGAAGTTAATGTTTTGACCTTATACATGTTGTAATATCCCACAACGGCAGGTGAGGGAGTGGTAACTAGCCTTATTAAGAGTGCTGGTTGTTGACTTGTCATACGCGTTTTGGGGCGTCAGGTTCAAAAATGGGCTCGCGTCACCAGGAACAAAACTGTGAGGGTGGTAAGGCCTAAAACGAACAATATATGGCAAGTTAGGCTGGGCTGTTACATTTCGTATCAGAGTCGACCTCACTGGTTGTTTGGTTGTGCCGATGGGGTCGTCGGAATCCTTAAGGAGGGTGGATTGTAATATCCCACATTGGCGGGTGAAGGAGTGGTAACTAGCCTTATTAAGAGTGCTGGTTGTTGACTTATCATATGTGTTTTGGGGCATCAGCCTCAGAAGTGGGCTCGCGTCACCAGGAACAAAACCGTGAGGGTAGTAAGGCCCAAAACGGATAATATATGGCAAGTTGGGCCGGGCTGTTACACATGTGATTAATGAACTTGTATGAAATGTGAGATAAAATGATAGAATGCATGGATTGTGACCTTGTTGAACTCCTAGGAGCATATTTGTGCTGAAACTGAATTCATGTTGATGTTAATGCTTTGATTTTGCTATGTGATTGATGAATTTGCATGGTTATGAACCAAGTGAATGAAGGTATGGTTGTAGCATATGGTTGTGAATATACTTATAATAAAAAATGATGAATTACACATACACAAATTAGAGAGAAATGGATAGCAATGTCCGACCATAGAAAAAGTGAGAACCATGAAGGGATATATCATGATGAACACCTTAGGGGAAACAAGTCATAGGACAGAAATGATACCCTTATGTAGTATGAAATTGCTATAAAATTATGTTAATATATTGTCGTGGTACCATTGAAAACATAATATGAATGTGCGTGGCAACTCTAGGTGTCGGCCTTGAAGTGATGATTAAGGGATTCTTTGGAAGAATATACATGTTGAGATTTGGTTGTGCATTGTTGATGGTCTTCTGATAAAATTTGAATGTAATTGATTTCGGCATATGTTCGAACTCGGTTAGGGGTGAGTTATAAAGGGGGAAAGCCTAGCGTGGACTTTATGCTTAGCTGAAGGAAAGAGTAAAAACCAAAAGTGACTCAATCATCACTGACAATTTCTGAATTGGTAGAGACATGGATTGCGTTGATGATTTTTGGGTCAGCAACGACATAATTTTTATCAACGATTTCTGAATCAACAATAAGTTATGTGCACTGATGATTTGATGCGCCAATAGTAGAACTGAATCGCGTTGATGATTTCCAGGTAGGCAGCTTTGCAGTTTTAATCAATATTTTTTTAGTCAATAATAGATTATGTGCGCTGATGATTTCATGCGCCAGCAGTAGAACTGGATTGCATTGATGATTTCTAGATCAGCAGCGACGTAATTTTTGTCAATAATTTTTTAGTCAACAATAGATTATGTGCACTGATGATTTCATATGCTAACAGTAGAACTGGATCGCGTTGATGATTTCTGGGTTAGCAATGACGCAATTTTCATCAATGATTTTTGAGTCAACAATGAGTGTGTGCGCTGACGAATCCAAGCATTAGCCGAGGAAGTAATTTCGTTGATGATTTCTGAGTCGATGCGACTTAGTTTTCATTGATGATTTCTAAATCGATAGTGAATGTATTCGCTGACGATTCCAGAAGTCAACCACTAAAGTAGTTTTTGCTGACGATTTTCGTGTCACTAGCAAACCAGTTTTTGCTGACAACTTTCTGTGACACCAGCGACTTAGTTCGTTGATGAATTCCATATCAGAAATGATTTAATGCTTGTGATGATTTTTTCATCGATCTGATCTAAGTCACTACGAAACTCAAGAATTAAACACTAGGATGCCCGTGAGTGGTCACATTTAAAATAAAAAGAAGTGTCTTAATATGATGATGTTCATTGTATGATTGTATAATGTGTGGAACACTTGAATGTGAACATGAGTATTCTTGGGATATGTATGATGATGGTTATATGGTTGCTTGATACGAGTATGCTAATTATGATCATTTCATATGTCAGATGGTACAACCGAGATCGGATCTTCGACCGGACGAGGGCATTCCATAGGAGAAACAGGTAGGTGGTTTCCACCCTTTCCTAGTATAATATAAATTTTCTGAATGAATTCATTACGAATGATTTAATACTATCTTGTGATGAATAATAAATCGCTTGTGGAACATTTGATGGAGTATGATGATTAGCTTCGACTATTGACATCTTAGATGGATGATCGGGTTGAGTATAATGATTAAGCTTTGGCTAATGACATCCTAAATGGATGACTAATTTGATTATGTAATTAACTTTTGTTATTGGCATCCGAGATGGATGACCTAGTTTGGATATTACGTTAGCTACAACTAAAAGCATCCAAGGTGGATGACTGGGTTAAAGCAAAGTAATTAACCTTGACCGATGTTTTAACTCCGGCCCCACAACTCCTATGGAGAGGTTTGGGCGTATAAGTAAAGATAATACAATGAACAAAATAATAAGGATTGTAGTATGCATATGAGAAGTAAAAGAAGGAATGTACTCACTAAGTTGGATAATGAAAAGTAACGATAACATTCTTCTAGTTGTTTATTATCATGTTTAGATTATTTATAATTCTTATATCCATTTTGCTTTTGTAATAGGGACATCACACGATCAATGTGCGTAGGAAATCCCGATCCACGGGTGCATATATTTTTTAAAAGAACTATGTATTCGCATATTTAGGTATTATGTATTTTATAAGTACGAATGTCCTAGTTGCAGACTTATCATTCGACACTTTTGTATAATCTAGTAACAATAACAATATTCGAATAGGGATGCAAACTTATGCATATGTTATTATGATGTAATGTGAACCTATGTATATGTAAATATGATGTTGTGTGGTATGTGTATTGAGTACTTTCTTTCTTATGATGTAATTTACGCAATCATATGAGTATTATGCCACACTAATGGATGGAACCCATGTACTAACACTTGGAATGCTATTGTGAGAAGCATTGAGAATATGATGGCTAACAAAAAAAAATTACCATTTATTTCGGCTTTGAATTATTGGGATGTTACAGGCCAGGTTAAAAATTTTATAATGTAAAACAAATTATGCAAGCGATGATAACAATTTTAAAGGAGCAAGAAAAATCTAAGACCTGTGTTATTAATTTGAATGAGTTCAATAATCTTGGCAAATTTAAAAATGTTATTAAAAAGCGTAAATGACAATAAAAAAAATGCTAATGACCAATAAAAAAATATGAATGCTTGTCAATATTATTAAAAGATGCATTCTAAATAATCTGAAGAGATCTCAATGATTTTATTTATAATAAAGAAAAAAATAAATAAAAATGGAATAACCTCACAAAGAAAAATAAAATTAAAAGTTCAATTACCAGTAAATCAAACATTGAAGGATAAATTGAAAAAAAAATCAATTTTAAAAAAGGATAAAAAAAACATGACTCTAGCTAGCATGCCAAATTGGTAACTCAATCATGAGATCGAGATAACTTTATATAGTCATTTTATTGTGCCTTTAAAACATTAAAAGATTAAAAAGCTCCTAAATTCTAATTTTATTTATTTTTGCTTTTAAGGCATTTCACTGTTCATCAAAGTATAAAAAAATCAATTTATTTATGATTAATATATTAATGACAAATAAATCTTATGAAAAAGATTATTTTGATCTTAATGTGTAAGTGAAACCCCGATCCCTTTTAAAGAGGTTTTTTTTTTAAAAACAAATTTAACATACCTGCCTTAGGTCAAATCCCGTTCAAATCATGACATGAAACCTCCCGTACCAAATGCAATGTTGTACCCTCTACGAATACTGCTTCAAGCTGCTCATGAAGCTCCTTAAAATAGAAAGAAAAAAGGCTTGTTTTTCTCGTACACAAATTGAAAAGTCTTATCAAAAAAGGCTCCTAAAGGGTCTGTTGACCAAAACTAATAGTGGAGGTTATTGCATGAATAGGCAGCAAGGGATGTAAATGCAAGTTTCATCATAGAAAGGGACCTTAATGAAGTTATTTTTCATTTTCCTTTTTTTTTTAATTTTTTTTTATCCTACCAACGAATTAATTAAAGCGCGACAGAGTGCTTTCTTTGACCAGCAACGAAGGTGCCTCCACTTGCCTCTTCGGTGCTGGGCAAGTGGGCATTAATTTGCCCCCCTGCCGGCTGCGAGTCACACAATCCAGTCTCGAAGTCATCTCTTTTATCCTTGTCAGCTTCAATATATTAGAATTTGAATATGCAACGCCATAAACTGGACAGGAATAATTGAAACTCAATACCAAACGAGCCAAGGAGTACAACCCCACAACAAACCTAAAACCAGAAGCCTTTTAAGTATATTTAGTACCTGTAATTTGCTGATTAAAAAAAAAAAAAAACTAAGTGTGAAGGAAAAATTGCTAAAGCCCAAGACTCGCATTACTATTTATTATAATAGGGATTTGATTATATTGTCCTTCTCTAAAAAACCTTTTAATTTTGTATTAGGGTTAAAGTAGTCTTTTCATCACTACATGATTATCTTTTACAAATTGTATAAGGTTAGATTGATTATTTTGCTTTTTTTTTTCATAGTGAAAGTACAAATCTAACCCTATAAGAAAAAAAAATATAATGCCTATTACTTAGGGATGTTTTGATCTTTTTAATTTTTTCAAAATAGTATAATTACTTTGATACTCTTAAGAACAAATCAACTTAACTCTCTCACAATTGTTTTTTTTTTTTTTTATCATTTTATATTGGTTCTATTGTAGATTTAAAGGTTGTTTAGGGTTTTTTTTTTTTTTTGTAATTGACATATATTAAATATAATTATAACAACAACAAAAATTGATGGCACGTGTCATGCACCCGCCAGCATGTGGACTTTCCCCGCACCATTCTTGGAGGCATGTAGGGCTACTTGACAACCAATTGTAGACTTCTATAGTAGTGTTGGAAAGGTCTTAATACCCCTAACTTGATGTAGTGGTGCGTGCTCCAAGATTCACGGCAGTCTGGTGCTAGTGGTCATTTCTTTTTTCCCCTTCTTTTTTTATCTCTATCTAGATTTTTATGCCAACCCTTTAAAAATTCAAGAATAACCCTTTAATTTGTTGATTTTTTAGATTTGGTCATGTTTTTATTTTATTATGATATTTTCTATATTGAATAATTTATAAAATTGATATGCCTTTTCAATTATATCCCTCTTATATTTTTTTTCATCTTTTAAATTTGCTCATCTTTTTTTATTGTTATTTTTTTAAAAAAATTCATTTTTAAAATTGATTTTGTTTGATGATTTCACCATCGTTTGGTTTTTCTCTTATCAAATTTAATTTTTATTTTTTTGATTGGTATTTTTTTTTGCTTTGACAAGTTTTTAAAACTTATATTTTTAAACTGGTTCATAATAAACTTGTCACATCTCGATCCCTAGATCCATGATCGACACACAGATAAGCTCTCCCTGCAGGTTCCTTACCTATATGAACCCAAAGATACATACAAACTTTTTCTTCCTATTAACTCAATCAGAGTTAAACGCAACAATGATAACATAAAACTAAAGTCCATAACATAAATCAACATCTTAATACAATAGTTAATACAAATTCTGTAATTGTAGAGCTCTAACTAGACATAACGGAATAATGTTAATTACAACAAAAGAGTAGATTCTGAAAATCCATAAAAACGATCTATTAATGAAGTTATAAGCCTGAAAAATGATAAGTAGCAAGAGGGTAAGTTCAACAACTTGGTTAATAGATAACATTCAATATACACATATGAGATAATACATGAAAAAGGAATATATATAAATTTAGCTTATGCTCTTATAATAGAGTTTAAGAAACATATTATAACAAGAACTATCATAAGGTAAGGCTCGTTAGAAAATCAAAATGCAATGAGCATGATGCTCCAGACTATGAGATGATCAATCGCCATAGGTTGATAACTCCCCCGACCGACAAGGGTTCAAAATTACGATGTACATAAAGAAATACTATCTTGTTAGCATGAGTGTTCTAACTAGCATACCATAAGATCATAATCAAACAAAAAAAAATTATTTCTTATAAGCTAAAATATACAATCAATCAAATGAGGAGTTATCAATTTAGAATTACATAATGGCTCAAATCAAGAAATTAGTTTTAATAAATGATCATCCTTTACCATAGATAAAAGATAATAAACAATATATAACTTACTAAAAAGCATGATTAGTTTCATACTAAGAATTCAAATATTTATACCAATCCTCTAGCATATGGAATATTATCCACTCACTTAACTCAAAACTAGTTAGGACTCAAAAGTAGATATCGATAAAAGTCTTACTGATGTTCAGGAGGTTGAGTATCAGGAGTATCTAAATATAAAAGAAGACGTACTAAAAAATAACTCGAAACAGAAAAAAATAAGAGATTATATCTCTAAGATTTTAGACCAAAACATAAATATAAAAGTGAGATGGATCTACTCGATTGATCCTAAATATTTCCTAAACTTTTCAAAAAAAAAAATATAATCAACCTTTATTGTTTGGTCAACCGGTCGATCAAAATCTACCTTTATTTTTATTTCAAAATATTATAAAGCTACTTGATTGAACTTGGATCCAGGATTTTACGAGTTACGAGTTCTTAAGATTTGACCACGTTTGAGGATATATATATATATATATATATATATATTAACACTATCATGTCAGAATGAGTGTTCTAACTAGCATATCATAAGATCATAATCAAACAAAACAAAATCATTTTTAAAAGCTCAAATACAATTAATCAAATGAGAAGCTATCAATTTAGAAGTACATAATGACTCATATCAAGAAATTAGTTTTAATAAATGACCATACTTTACAATAAACAAAAGATAATAAACAATATATAAATTACTAATAAACATGATCAGTTTCATATTAAGAATTCTAATATTTATACTAATCCTCTAGCATATTGAATATTATCCACTAGTCTAACTCAAAAGTAGTTAGGATTCAAAAGTAGATATCGATGGAAGTCCTACTAATGTTCAACAGATTGAGTATCAGGAGTATCTAAATATAAAAAAAGACATACTAAAAAATGACTTGAAACAAAAAAAATAAAAGATTACATCTCTAAGATTTGAGACCAAAATGTAAGTATAAAAGTGAAACGGATCTACTCGATTGATCCCAAATATTTTCTAAACTTTTCAAAAAAGAAAAAAACATAGTCAACCTTTACTATTTGGTCAACTAGTCGACCGATTGATTGAGATTTTCAGATTTCTGATCCACTAGTCTCCTAACAATGGAAGATCCTAAATTCTAACTCAAAACCTAACATAATCAACCCATAATAGCTTAACCCATAACAACTAACCAATAACTCTTCAATTAATCCATCAATCTAACCCTAAAACATAAACTTCAAAACCTTAAACCTTAACAAAATCAAAATCAAAGCTAATTTCCATAATCACACATTACAACATAAATCTTACCTTAAACACTTAGTTTCTCCGATCCTTTTCCCTTTCTTTTATCTCTTCTTCTTCTTCTTTCTTTCTCTATTTCAAGTTCTATATCTCTCTAAAATCTAATTACTCTTTTTTTTGTCCTCTTCTTATTTATATTTATTAAGTTTTGTGAGATTACCTAAAAGTCCCTAATTCTTTTATACCTTAAACCTACTCCTCTAAGGGCATTGTTGCCTTTTCCTATTAAAACCTTTTTTTTTATTTTAAAATATTATAAAGCAACTTGATTGAACCCAGATTTAGGATTTTATGAGTTGTGTGTTCTTAAGATTTGACCAGGTTTAAAATGTTTGCCGAGTTTGCTTAGTTTATTTTTTTAATTATTTTTATTTATACATTTTGTCTAGGATTTTTCACTAATTTTAAAAATAACCTTGGTTTTCTTGGTTTTTTTTAATTGTTGCTCTTTGTTGGATTTACTTTGGCTAATCAATATTAAATTGGTTAAAAATTAAGCTTTTTCATTCAGCACTATTTTAAGATTGAACAGGTTGCAAGTTTAAGACATTTGCCCATGTTTAGAAGGGTTGCCCGAGTTTTTTTGGTTTTTTTTCCCTTTGATTTTTTTTTTAAGTTTTATCATTCAATATTTATATCATTAGTGATTAGGCTTTTTTTTTATCTGCTTTCTATATAATTTTTTTCAACTGTGCATTTTTTATTGTTTTTTTTGGTTTGTCCATATATCAACATTTTTTCCTTGGTTGCGTATCTACCTCGAGTCACATTTTATTTGAAAAATTTAAAAAATTCTTGCATCATAAAATTACAAATATTTTTTAATTTTACCCATTTTCATTTTTTTTATCTTTCAGATTTGGTTTCTATTTTTTTTATTGCTATTTTTTGTTTGGGGTCAATTTTTAGATTCTTTTTTACAATTTCATGCTTCATGAGTTTTTTTCTATCAAATTTGATTCTTATTCTTTTTATTATTATCTTTTGCAAGTTTTTAAAATCACTATTTATTTTCACGATTTAATCTTTCAAAATTAAATTAGTTGAAAATTAAGCTTCTTGATTCAACTCGGGTTCATGATTTCACGAGATGTGAGTTTTAGAGATTCAACCAAGTTTAGAAAGTTTGCTTAGTTTTTTTTTCTTTTTTTATGCAGATTTTTTTTTTACCCTTGTTTTTACAATGTTTTTATTTTTATTTTTTTGTTTGACTTCTTTAGGGTTAGACTCGGATTCATGACTAAAGTTACTGGTTTCATAGGATAACACAAGTTGACTTAACTTTTTTTTTTTTATCATTTTTAAATTTATTTATTTTAATTTTATCATTCAACAATTGATATATAAAAAATTCATCTTCATGCTTTTTTCCCTTTCCTATCAAGTGGTCAATTTTTCCTGCTTTTCTTTCTATAAGATTATCCCAACTTTTTATTTATCGTTATGGAGCTTGCTAGTTTAGCTGGGTTTATTTTCTTGTTTTTTTTTTTGAATTTTGCTAATTTTTTATACCCTGAAAGGGCTCATGCCAGTTTTTTTTTTTTACTATTTTTTTATTGTTTTTATATTTTATATTTATATTATTTAAATTATCAATTCGTTCCGTGACTCGAGTTCCAAATTTTTTCCCTTGCTATTTTTCTTCAAAAAATTTGACCGGCCCGTGGAACTGCTTTAACTTTCTTCTATTTAAGTTCACTCTAAAACCTGATCCATTGAGTTCTCAACCTAACAGATGTCTATAAATTTGTCTGTTATCTGCCTAGTTTTGTCATGACCAATTCAAACCACAAGCTTTCTTTTAACAGTGGCCTCTGTTCCCCAACAGACAGACATGAAGTAGATATCAAAAATGGGAAACTATCTCTTCCTTCAATACTTCAGAGCCTCACCACCTTAAATATCTCTGGAGGACGTAGTGTTTACAACTATGGAATTTGCGAGCCAGAAACTAGCAGAAACTCTATTTTTAAAGGATCTGCAGCAGTATAACTACCATACAGCCATCAGATACTTAAGTCAACTGCATCACTATTGTCACTCAACACAAATTTTGCCAGAAACTCTATTTTTGAAGGATCAAACCTAAAAGTTTTAAGCTAGCTGGTCGAAAATTAGTAGTTGGCGCAAAATAACTGCATCCAACAGGAACATGGCCTGTGACAAAACGCGGCCCAAAAGCTTGTTTTAGCAAGTGAAAAATAGCAGTGCATTGAAAGAAGCCTGCTGATAGGTATAATTCATAGAGAATGCCTCACCAAGCTCAAATAACTAGAAAGAACATTGCCTGAACACCTGAAAAGAACCAGTTCAAACTTATAAACTATTCCTTCAGCATTAAAAGAACATTAGTTTCCAGTCTGAGCAGAGATGATAATTATCGGATGCCAAGATTGCAGAGTTCAGGATTCACTAACGTCAAGGAAACAGTTAATAATATCTACTTCTTATAAAGGAGTCTGTGCTTGGATTAAACTTTTATTTTAGTATGATCACCAAGTAATGAAAATCTAATGAAATGAACATTCTTACACATTTCTCTGAATGGTACAATATGGATAAAGAAAACAATATCAAAGCCTTTGGCTTTTGCCAAACTCAGTATAAATGTACTATCACAAATTCCAATCATTGGAAAATAAAGTAAAAAACAACTTTATGACGAACTATCATGTGTAATCGAACATCCAAACAATACCGTCACACCCAGAAAAAAAGAAAGAAAACAAATGTAACATTTGTACTTGTTGTGCTCAAATGACAAAGCATTAACACCGACAACGTTAAAAATCTATATATGGTATCTACAACCTGTCCATTCAAGATTTCACTAGAAGTAGATATCCTCTATATTTACCTTATAGCATCCTCAACACACTGACCAAGTCCCTCTTCAAGAGTTGATGTTGAAGGAGACCTTTGATAGCAACTGTGGAACTCCTCATATTACTGGTCTACAAAATATTATAATTAGTATTTGTTAGAAAATGGAAGACCAACTCTAGGAAATTTTAACCAAGAAATGTTCATGGCGATTGAATCAGTTAGGAGCAGTCAGATAATAATTGGAGAAACAAGATAATGATGGAATATGAAGATCAAACTATACAATAAGAAAGACTGAAGGGAAAGACAGCAGCCTATCAATATCCCAAAGCTTCTGGCCCCCTCTTGAGAAAGGACTCCTTGAATGCAATGACAACATAATAAAGCCAGATAAAATCTAACCAAATAAATCTTCCATAAAATAGAATGTTGTGCACTGACTTGATCTATAAGGACATCCAAATACCATTGATGTTTGCGGATCCTTTTAAAGAGTTGTACCTTGTGATTTTCGTGAACTTGGCATAAAGGAACTGCAAGCAGTTTAAGGTTCTTCGGTACAATGAACTTTCGGCTCTCTGGTAATCTCACAAGGTAGAGTTTCATGCATTCCTGAATAATGAAACAAGTATTAAGAATTAAGAAACCAAAACTTCCAAGAGCAGTATCAGTGAACTGACCTTCGGTACTTACATTATGGGGCAAGTAACATGGTTTCAAAGTCAGACCTCCACCACATTCCAAGGCAATCTCCCACCTAAACATTGAGAATCTGCAACCTCTCAGCACATGCAACAATAAAACCACAACTAAACACCATTCTGATTACCTCCCAGTGATCTATTCCATCTCCATTCACAGAAAGCATTCTTGATAGCTTACGTTTCAATCCATCAATATTATCTGAAAAATCCAAAAATATATATACTTCAATCAGCCCATGGGAGAATATCCTTTCTAATTTCAGGTTGATAGAGTTGCTTAATTACAGTTAATGATTTACCTGATTTGATGCGAACCTCGTGATCACGTGGTTATGCAAACCACAATCAAGATTGAGATCTAATTCTAAAAACCTGAAATACGTTTGATAAGAGTGTGACATAATAAAAACTTGTCCCAAGACATTAACACTATTGGAATGAAGTCAAATAATGCCATGAAGCTAATTAATCTTCGATAAGTCAGATTCAGTTTGTTGAAGAATCGAAGAATGCAAGAATCACTTTCACAAAAGTTAGAAAAAAAATGTTATGAATTCTTATCGATCAAAATGTTCCATCTTTAGGATTTACAAGGGTTTAAATACCTATGAAAATATAACCCTAATGAATCTACCCTAGATGATTGATTTGGTCCATTTATAAAATTGATTCAAAAACCCTAAACTGAAAAGCACATAACTTGATTCAAACAAGCCTTAAATCTTAATTGAAAACAAAGTATTAATTAAAACCAAACAAGTCTTGAATTGTAGTTAACAAAATAAAATAAAGCTTATAAATCCTTGTTCTGACATGAGAAGAAAAGAAAGAAAGAAAATATTACAAAACTGATTCAAGGTTTATTTATAGCCTTCCATGCAGCCCATAAATCTTAGAAACTAAAAGAAAAGGAGCCGTCTAAGTTGTTTCCAACTTGTAGTAGGATTTTGATCTCAGACTTATGTTTTTTACTTCTTTTGAAAGGAAATTTAATTGCTGGTATTAATTCATTTCTTTTGTTGCTTCTTAGCATCCTTCTAATGCTAGGAAACACAATTAAAGTTATTGAAATAATCTCCTAAGCCTTGCCATCACTTTGTTTTCTAATTAAGTTAGCTTGGATTCTTTTATTTTTTTTTTATTATGTTTTCTCCTCATCTCAAGGCCCAAATAAGATGGGATTGAGCATCTCTTGTGCTTGGATAAGATATACTAAGATTTTTTTTTGATGTTCAAATAGATTTTTCAAATCTGACTGATTAAAACCTTCAAAACAAATACATTCAATATTTCTTTCAATGTTTTTGTCTTAGATCAAGTTAACATATAATAGGTACTTGCTCGTTGTTAGTGTTTATGGGCTGATCTATGATGCACCTTGTCTTAATCGACAGCCAGTAGCTTCAAGATAACATTTCTTAATTGCAATAGCAATAGATGGGGGGAGTTTGAACAACTCAACTTGATTTGACAACATTAAAACCTTTCAGTTTAATGTATGACGACAAATGCTAAGATTTCTTAATAGGAAAGTAGAAACATTAAAACCTTTCATTTGAACATATAATCGAATGCTAAAGTTTCTATGGTTTCTTAAATGCTAGATGGAGATGTTCGAACAACTCAAAAAAATTATCTTTAATATATTATCGCGTCCTAATGTTTCTTATTTCTGATTGGATCACTTGCACCGAGTAAAGAAAACGTCTCATATGGTACGCCAGCCAAGCCAACGCAGAAATTCTGATCACAATCCCTTAGAATGGCCTCATCACAATCAGCACAATCACCTTTCAATCCCACATCTGTCTGCGTCACTTCTTTTTTTCTTGTTTTATGAATGTTAATTCAAAATTATTTCTTTCATAATACAAGATTTCGTTTTCTTTTCTTATACAATTACTGCAACAATTGACGTACATATCACTCATTTTCATGCTGACCATGTTTTAGAGAACTCCTCTATGCTCATATATATCTAGCTCGTCAATGTTGGATTTTGACAGAATAAAATGCAGAGACCAGTAATTAATACATTTATTTTGAAACTTCCTCGCATTTTATTGATCATTAAAAGTTTTATTTAAGCAACTTGAAAAAACCGAAATGCAAGTAACAAGCAGCTAAATCTGTTGTTGTTACGTAATAGAAAATAAAATCATAACAAAATAAAAAAGATTTATGTCAATCCTAACAATTTTGACAATTTCAAATCAGCAAATGTTTTATTAAATCTAAAATTTTTATCAGCTCCACGTAAGCAGCTTCATATCATCAGCTTCCGAGACATTAATTCAACTAAACTACTGAAATCTTAAACATAACAACTATGGGGACCCCATTAACAGAAGCAAATTCTTTGCAGAGATTGCTTGAAGAGGATAAGCTTGTTCTTGATGGATTTACTAGAGATTGTTTTGCAGAGACACCTCTGCACATATCTGCCATGCTTGGACACTTGGAATTTAAAAGAAATATTTCAAGCCAGACACCTGTGTTTGCTAAAGAACTAGATTTCCGCAGAATATCTCCGCTTCTCTTGGCAACAGCAAATGGGCACCTTGAAGTAGTAAAAGCACTGTTACTGGTCAACCCTGATACGTGCTATGCTCAAGATCGAGATGGCCAGAGCCCACTTCATATTGCAGTGATCAAAGGCCGAGTTGATGTCTTGAAAGAATTGGTTCAAACTAAACCTGAGGCCGTTCTTCTCCGGACTGAACGAGGTGAGACCATCCTGCATCTCTGTGTTAAACACTA